>OCVV011328176.1_pt1 | contig 98751 bp, 124 predicted proteins | sample 1539721 | NCBI WGS metagenome assembly OCVV01 (sample SAMN02144230, study PRJEB22623) | gut metagenome | biome: sheep rumen | host: Ovis aries | place: New Zealand
GTTTCCTGCCAATACTACGATGTAAAAGATGAACGGGTGATACCTGCTTCAATTCGCCCTGCATTAGGTTATTATGACAAGAAGAAAATTCAACAGCTCTTGGCAAAGAATTTTCTTTACGATAAAAGTACAAGACTAGCTGGTATGAGCGGTTTTCTCTGGTCAAAGCTTTTTAAGCGGTGTTTTGTTCAGGATGCATTAGAAGTTGGTAAAGGAATTATTCATTGTGAAGATCAAATTGCCATATTTGAAATGTTATATAGTATAAACAGTATGTTTGTCATGCAAAAACCATTATACTATTATGTAGTACGGAAAGGACAAGCAACAAGGAGTTATAATGTGGCATATTGGAGAAATTTTGAATTATTTTTTTCAAAATTACAAGAAATAGATCAGGCAAATTATTTAAAAAAACAATTGCCTAATCGGGTGGTTATGACGTTGACAAGCTTGATAAAAATGGAATTTATCAATGACAAAATTTCCATTTTTCAACGCTACCTTTCTGTTAAGAAAAATTTTTCGAACTTATTACGCTCGATGGGTAAGAATGCGAATACCTCTGAAATGGGATGGAAGGTACGATTGCAGTATTACTTGATAATGCATCGAGCGTTTTTGTTATATGGAGTGTTTATTTTTTTGAATGGGATTTTGAAAAATATGTATAAAAAACACAGAAAATAGTGCAAATGATTAATTAATTTATAGAAAGAGGATATCATGCCTATACAATTACGAAATAAATTATTCTTTTTTGTAGTTTTGTTTCTAATTTTTCCCAATATACCTCGTCTTTTACAACTTAATTTCATAGGTGCATTTTTAGGAAAAGATTTAAGCTTTTATCCCATCCTTGTAGGTGCATTTTTCTCAGGATATACATTTTTTAAAAGGGAAGAACTGCAAATTCATAAAGAAGAAAGAATATTTTTTATTTATATTGCAGCCTATGTTTTTATTCTTATGCTGTCTTTTTTGCATGGATTAGCAATCTATCCTTATTATGAAGCCATTCTGACTGGACCTGCAGATCAAATTGAGAAACTGCCTCTTGTTCAGCAATTTTTGTTAAATAAAGGCATACAAGTAGATACAGAGTCATTATTAAAAATCTGGATGTTCGCTCGCCCTATTAAAAGTTTTATTTTGGAAACTTTTTGGTACTTCGCACTACCTTATCTTATTTTTGCTTGGTATAGAAAGAATATAAATGAGGGCTTTTCTATTTTAACGAAGGCTGTGTTTACGGCTGCCGTTCTGGTTTGTGGGTATAATATAATAGATTTTTTCTACTTAAGTGGTAGTCCTATTGCTGAAAATATATTATGTGTGCTAAATCCGATTGTCCATGACATAAAGTCTAATGGAACCTGGTGGCCGCCACTGTTATGGAAGGGACAGCTGAGATCTCTTTTTGCTGAACCGTCACACTATGGTATCTATTCAGCATTTGCCATGCCCTTTCTTTGGTACCAGTTAGGGCAAAAGCAAAATATTAAAAGTAAACTTATTCTTATATTTATTATGGCGATATTTACCTATAGTCTTTTTTTAACAAAAGCTCGGACAGCAAATGCGCTTTTTGTTGGAGAATTGCTTCTTTTAATTATCTTTTCTTTATGGAAAAGACAAAAATATCTTGTCAAACGAATGGCCTTTATTATTACGATATCATTTATAACATTTGCTGCGGCTACGTTTTCCTTAAGTCTTATGCCCGGAAGTCCTCAAGGAAATTTTCAAGAAAATTCTATGGAGTATAATAAAGTTGATAAACAAATGACATCTTATGTAAATGATAACCTAGGCTCTTTGGCCAGCAAGAACAAGAGGAGCAACAGAGCTCGTTTTTCTATCCTAGAAGCGAGTATCGCAATAGGGAAAGATTATCCATTACTTGGTGTTGGCAAATCTTTAAGGCATGCCTATATACCGGATTATTTATCCGAAGAGGGAAAAGACAACGCAGAAGTACAATATTGGATGAAGAATCAAAAAGAAAAGGGAATCATGAAGTCGGGATTCCCAGCATTAGGGGAATATTGTACCCGGTTTGCAGAAACAGGGATTCTTGGTTTAGTCATTTATTTACTGCCTGCTCTTTTTTTAGCATTCCAGCTAATAAGAAGGATTATATTGGCTGGTGAGCAGCAGGAAAGGGAACGATGCATATTTTTCTTTATTTCATTGGCAGGGATTATGGCTTCCGGACTGGGAGATAACATGAGTATCACTTGTTGTTATTGGATTCTTATGGGACTTGGTTACGCATTGATTTTGTCCCCATATAAAAAGGAGAAACATGAATCAGCGTAAATTAGGAATTTTATTGAGTTATCTCAATATTATATTACATGCCGTAATCGGTTTTTTATATGTTCCGATTTTACTTCATTATATCGGGAAAAGCGAGTATGGACTCTATCAGTTGATAGGGTCCTTGATTGCGTATTTCAGTATTATGGATTTTGGCCTGACGGCTGCAGTTATTCGCTTTTATACAAAGTATAAGGCCCTTGATGATAAGCAAGGTATGGAAAATATTTTGGCTATTTCCCTTCGTGGATATGGAATCGTAACTTGCCTGGCATTGATTGTTGGAGGAATTTGCTATCTTTTCCTTGATACGGCTTTCGAGAATTCCATGACTACTGCAGAGTTAATAGAAGCAAAGGATATGTTCCTTCTTCTGTTGTTCAACATTGCGATTACTCTGTCTACCATGATATTTCGCGCGGTTATCAATGCGCATGAACGTTTCTTTTTCCTGAAAGGATTAGAAACATTGCAATTAATTTTGCAGCCTGTTCTGGTCGTATTGGTTTTGCAACGTCATCCCACTGCTTTTTCAGTAGCCGCAGTACAAACGGGAATCAATATCTTTTTGATTATATCTAGAGTTTATTATTGCTTTTTCAAACTGCATATCAAAATCAAATACCATTATTGGAATTCTGAATTGTTCCACTCATTTAAACGGTTAGCGTTGAGCGTATTTGCGGTAAGTTTGATTGATCAGGTGTTTTGGAAAACTAACCAAGTCATTTTGGGGATTGTTAGTGGGACGGCAGCAGTAGCTGTTTATTCCATTGCATCTTTGATTTATATGAATTATATGGCTCTTTCAACAGCTATTTCTGGCGTATATTTACCACATGTTACAGAAATTGTTGCTAAAAGAGAGCCGGTTCAAAAATTGTCTGATTTGTTCATTCAGATTGGTCGCTGGCAGTATTACTTGTTAGCCTTAGTAGCTACAGGATTTATCATATTCGGTAGACAGTTTATTCAAATCTGGGCCGGTCATGGTTTTGAAGATGCTTACTGGATTACCATTTTGATTATCCTTCCCTTTACCATTGATTTAATCCAGAATATCGGCCTGGCTATATTGCAGGCTATGAATCAATACACATTCAGGGCACGGATTTATTTTTGTGTAGGCGTATTAAATCTTTGCCTTGCTATTCCTTTAGGTATTTATTATGGTGGCATTGGCTGTGCTGTTGCGACAGCGATTGCCATGATATTGGGAAATGGACTGGCGATGAACTGGTTTTATGCAAAACAAATTCACTTGGATATTCGTAGGTTTTGGAATGAAATATTACACATTTCTATTACTGTGGGAATTTGTTTAGTAGTAGGTTATATGGGTAATCTGATTTTTGCATCAAATTCTCTCGTTATATTTATATCAAAAGTTCTTGCCTATACCATCATATACATAACTGGAATATACTATTTTTCTATGTCAAATGATGAGAAACATAAAGTGATGAATGGATTTAAACAAATTCATGATAAAATTTCTTAGGACGGCAAGTCTTGTCTGGTTCTGGAACGGCGTGCTCATGTAGGTGGTAATGTGTACTGTGAAGAAAGGGAAGGCATCCGGATTCACAAGTATGGAGCTCACATTTTCCATACCTCAAACAAAGAAGTTTGGGATTATGTGAATCAGTTTGTGGAATTCAATAATTATGTCAATTCACCGGTAGCCAATTATAAGGGTGAGTTGTATAATCTGCCTTTTAATATGAATACCTTTGCCAAGATGTGGGGTGTCGTCACGCCTGCAGAAGCCGCTGTCAAGATTGCCCAGCAGCGCCAGGAAGCTGGTATTACGGAACCGAAGAATCTGGAAGAACAGGCTATTTCCCTCATCGGTACGGATATCTATACGAAACTAATCAAAGGGTATACGGAAAAGCAATGGGGCCGTAGCTGTACAGAACTTCCTGCGTTTATTATAAAGCGTCTGCCTGTACGGTACACGTTTGACAATAACTATTTCAATGACCGTTACCAGGGCATTCCTATTGGAGGTTATAATGTATTGATTGACGCACTCCTTGAAGGCATCGAAGTACGTACTGGTGTTGATTATAATCAGGTCCGTCAGGAATATGAAGGCATAGCTAAGACGGTAGTCTATACTGGTCCTGTTGATGAATACTTTGATTATAAATTGGGACGACTGGAATACCGGGGACTCCGCTTTGAAACGGAACGGCTGGAAGAAGTGAATCACCAGGGTGTAGCCGTCATGAATTACACCGACCGGGAAACGCCGTACACGCGCAGCATCGAACACAAGCATTTTGAATTTGGCACACAGCCTGTCACGTATGTAACCAAGGAATATCCGGCTGACTGGCAGCCCGGAAAAGAAGCATACTATCCGGTAAATAATGAACGGAACCAGAAATTGTACTGTCAATATGCCGCTCTGGCAGCAGAAGAAAAAAATGTCATCTTTGGCGGTCGTCTGGCTGAATATAAGTATTACGATATGGATGATGTCATTGCCAGTGCATTGGATATGGTAAAGAAAGTAATGGCAGAATAGGGTAGGAGATATAATGATGAAACCGATACGCAAGGCCGTCATCCCGGCAGCTGGATTTGGTACCCGTTTTCTACCAGCTACTAAATCTATTCCTAAAGAAATGATTCCTATCGTAGACAAGCCAGTCATTCAATACATTGTAGAAGAAGCGTTGCAAAGCGGCATCGAAGAAATTTTGATTATTACCGGCCATGGAAAACGGGCTATTGAAGACCATTTCGACACCAACGTAGAATTAGAGTATGACCTGTATCAAAAAGGAAAAGCCCAGATGTTGAAGCTGGTACAAGATATTTCGGCAATCAACGTTCATTATATTCATCAGAAACATATCCGCGGTTTGGGAGATGCCATTCTTTGTGCTAAATCATTCATTGACAATGATCCCTTTGCCGTCCTTCTCGGCGATGATATGATGTATAATAATCAGAATCCTGCACTTCAGCAACTATTGCAAGCCTACGACAAGACAGGAACAACGATTATGGGCTGTCAGCCAATGACGGAAGAACAAATGATGCCCGTAGATGCCCTGGAAGGAAGCCAATGTGCCGATAGTGGACTCATACGCGTTCACAATATACAAGAGCTACACAAAGCCCCCAAAGGTAGCCAAAACTATAATTGCCTGGGAAGATACGTTTTCACCCCGGATATCTTTGAAATCCTGAATCGGGTAGAACCCAGGGACGATGGAGAAATCCACTTGCACGATGCCCTGCGCCTCATGCTGGACCGACAGACTATATATGCCTGTCCCATACAAGGCAAACGATACGACACCGCCAACAAGCTGGACTACCTAAAAGCAACGGTAGAATATGCCCTAAGACGACAAGACCTGGGCCCATCTTTCCGTGAATACCTAAAAGAGCTATAGGCACATAACATTCCAACCATATATCAAGTATAAACCAAAACCCCTGTCGCCAGATTTCTGTAAGTCTGACTGGCAGGGGCCGGTTCGCAGACAGCATAGTTGAATATTCAACCATATTACATCTATCGCAGCAGACTGATGGGAAACAAACGAAAACTTTTTGACAGTAACCGGGTCTTGAATCATGATTGACGTTCTATCACGCCAATGATAGAATGAATTAAGAAGTGATTGCGATGCCAATGCAGGATATTCCTGATATTACTCATTTAAACCGCCTTAACGATGTATTCTTTAAGGCCTTGTTAGGCTCTGAAGAGCGGAAAACACTGACGTTGAATTTCATCAATGCCATCTTGAACCGGGAAGGCAGCAATGCTTTTACGTCCATTACATTTTCAGATAAGGAAATCGTTCCTCCACGGATTGATGGAAAATTATCATTTCTTGATGTTCTGGTGAAAATGGATGACGGGACGCGGGTGCATGTAGAAGTACAGGTGCTCATGGATGAATACATGGTCAATCGGTCCTTGTACTACTGGGGACGTATATACAGTCGTGAGCTGGAAAAGGGGGATTTATATGGAGACCTTCGTCCGGTCATCACCATCAATCTGTTAGATTTCAACCGATTTCCACAGTATGATACGTATGTAAACACGTATCATATCACAAATGATGATACCCATGATATATTGACGAACCATTTGGAAATGCATTTCATCGAACTCAAGAAAATCCATATCAGCGACATTAAAAAGCTGAAACGGTCGGAACGATGGATTGCATATTTCTCACCTAATTTTACGGACCAGGAAAGGAGGGCGCTTGCAATGAGTGATACGGCTATCCGGGAAGCGATGGATTATGAAAAACAATTTGCCACCAATAATGAGCTGAAATCGGCCTATTGGGAGCATGAACGTACCATGCGCGATATTGCTTCGGCCCTTTACAGCCGGGAAAAGGCAGGTCAGGAACGCGGTGAGAAAACAGGGAGGCAGGCACTCAGTGCGTTGCTTCAAAAACTGTTGCAGGAAGGCAGGACAGAAGATATCAACCGCGTTTTGCAGGACAATGAATATCAGGAAAAATTACTACAAGAATATCATTTGAAATAATGCTTCTGAAAAAGGCCTCAGGAATAATCCCTGGGGCCTTGATATTACATAATCAACGTATCGACAGGAACTGATACGAGTATCAAATGTAGAAGCCCCATATGCTTCTACATCACACTTTCTACAGTATAGTTGAATATTCAACTATACTGTGCCTATTGCATCAGGCTGATGTAAAATAACCGGAAACTTCTTGACACTAACCTTCCTGGATATTCCAATGGTTTTTGAGTTCTTTATGATGGTTCGCAATGTCTGTAATGACAAACTGATTTTTGCTATAATATAATATATAATAAAGTATTAAATAGAGAGATTTCCAGATTGTATAAATGGGAGGGATGTCCATGAGTACGCGTAATGAAAAGAAAACGATCCTGCAGCATTGGCAGCAATTGGTACAGGTTGATAAGGAGGAGTTGGGAGATTTCCCACGGTTTGCTGTTCATCCTCTGGTCGTAACGGAGGAAGAGAAACGGAATCTGTTCCGCATGTGCATGCAGTCGGCGGCGGACCTGGACCGGATTTCTAAAATCAGTGCACGGTATGAAGCATATAAAAAGGCTGTTAATCGGCGCTTTGCCATGGCACGGTATTATCAGGAGCAATGGGATCAACTTGATGGCAGCAAGGCTCTGAAAGGCACTATCCACTGTATGTATGATACAAACGGTAATGTGCCTTCCGGGTTGCCTTCTTATGCCTGCGTATTGACGCGAAAGGACCTCGTACAGTCTCTGGTACAGTTTGCGCTGGGGCAGGAAGGGGTACCAGGATACCCTGCCAGGGATGACAGAGAAGGCGATGTGCCAGGTTTTCTGCGAGCGTGGGTTACGACCGTATACGGAGCAGGGACACAGGAAGTAAATCTGCATTTCATTGATACATCACTTAAAGACGATTAACCGGGGGAATATCATGAATATTACGGTGTATTTGGGAGCAAGGACAGGACACAGTGCAGTCTATCGTTCATATGCCTATGAACTGGGAGCATGGATTGCCTGTCACGGTCATACGCTCATTTATGGGGGAAGCCGGACCGGGCTCATGGGAAAGCTGGCCGATGGAGCTCTGGAGCACGGCGGCCGCGTCATTGGCGTGGAACCGCAGTTTTTTATGGACGACGAATTGCAGCATGAAGGATTGACCCAGCTCATTGTGACAAACGATATGGCATCGCGCAAAGAAAAGATGATGGAACTGGGCGATGTGTTCCTGGCATTCCCCGGAGGAATAGGGACTCTGGAAGAAATCAGTGAAGTCATGAGTCAGATTAAATTGGGATTATTGCAGGGCCGTTTTGCATTCCTCGATTTCAATGGCTATTACCAGCCGATGAAATCACTCATACGGCATATGGCAGAAGAAGGGTTTGTTGATAATCATTGGGCCGGACAAGTCGCCTTTCTTTCGTCGTTTGAACAATTAGAAGCTTTCTTAGCCGGATAATTTCTATTCCAAAATGAAGCTGTATGTGGTACAATAACCCAGTTATTAGTAATATTTTAGTATCTATCAGGAGGATGTATGACAACGAAATATCCCTGCGATTGCGATTTTTCCTGCCCTCAGTCAGAAGAGCAGAAGACCCGCGTCATTGTGGAAGAATATGAAAAATTATCACCGAATCTGATTTTTGAAATTATCCGTCATGACGGCGAATTGGAACTGGAACGCAAGGCCTGGCCCCTCGTCTTATCGGCACTGGCTGCGGGATTGATGATTTCTTTTTCTTTCTATTTCCGCTCCATTATCAATGTCTATATTGGGAACGCTTCCTGGGCAGAAGCCATCACCGGTATCGGATATACGACGGGTTTCCTCATCGTTATTTTAGGCCGGCTCCAGCTTTTTACGGAGAACACGATTACTACGGTCATCCCCGTTTTCCGTGATCCTTGCTGGAAGAATCTCCGCCTGCTCCTGCGGCTCTGGGGGATTGTTTTCCTTTCCAATATTGTCGGCACCGCAATTGCGGCTCTTTTCATGTCCAGCCCGATTTTCACGACACCGGAAATTACCCAGTGCCTGTACAACGTGTCCCACCATATCATGGCCCCCGGTCCGGTAGATAACATCATGCGGGGGATTCCGGCAGGCATGCTGATTGCAGCTATCGTCTGGATGATGCCCATGTCGCGGAGCTTTGCCTTTTTTATCATTTTTATGTTTACTTATTTCATTTCTATCGGAAACTTCGCCCATGTCGTCGTCGGGTCGTGCGAAGCGGCCTATGATGTACTCATGGGTGGTTCCACGATGTTTGATTATTTCTTCCGTTTTCTCCTGCCAACGGGCCTGGGAAATATCATCGGCGGTACGGGCGTCTTTACGCTCCTCGTTGCGACACAGGTCAAAAGTGACGGAAAAAGGTAAAAAAAAGAAAGGGTGATTGATATGAATGAAATCATAAAAGCCATGTTAGAACGGCGCAGCATCCGTACGTATGAAGATAAACCGGTACCTGAAGAGCTGATCCATGAAATCGTCGAAGCCGGCCTCTATGCGGCCAGCAGTATGGGGCGGCAGAATACGAAAATTATTGTGATTACGAACGATGAACTCCGTCACGATTTGTCAGAACTCAACAATCAGATTGGCGGCTGGCCTGCTGGCAATGACCCATTTTATGGCGCTCCTGTCGTCATTCTCGTATTAGGCAAAACGGGAGAAGGAAAAGAAAAATACGATGGCAGCCTGGTCATGGGAAACATGATGCTTGCCGCTTATTCCCTGGGTCTTGGCAGCTGCTGGATTCACCGGGCCAAAGAGGAAATGGATACGCCTCTGGGAAAGAAGATATTGGACCAGGTTGGCCTGTCTTCTGATGAATGGGAAGGCATTGGACATTGCATCATAGGCTATCCGGCAGGAGCGCTCCCCAAAGCCGCACCGAGAAAAGCAGACAGAGTTTATTATCTGAAGTAGTATTTTCATATCGATACGCAATCAATACGCGGATAAGGAGGTCATCATGAATAGAGCACTGCCATCAGCTGGAGAGATCTGGATCCATTTCAAAGAAAAACAGTACCGCATTATTACCATGGCGGAGGATGCTAAGACCGGCGAATCCTATGTGGTGTATCAGGCGCTTTATGGCTCGTATGGCCATTATCTGCGGCCTCTGGACATGTTTATGAGTGAAGTGGATCACCAGAAATATCCCGACTGCCAACGGACATGGCGCTTTGAAAAGCTTCCGAACATGTGTTCCTGGAAGCCGGAATTTGCTCGCCAAACAAATGTTCAACGCACTAGAAAAAAGGGGGCCAGCGATTCATGTTTGAAAAAGAAATAATAGAGCTCGTTCGCAGCACCCACGATATGCTGACGGAAGAAAAAGACTTAGAAATTACGGCTAAAGGAAGGGCTAATTTCGTCACTCAGATGGATGTTGCCGTACAGGAATATATGCGCACTCAACTGCAGGAAATAGACAGAGACGTCACACTTCTGTCAGAAGAGCAGGACAATAGTCAGGCTATGGATCCCGATGGCCGATACTGGATTCTTGATCCCATTGACGGCACCCAGAATTTTATCCGCCATTTCGATATGAGTGCCGTATCGCTGGCCTATTATGCACAAGGCACCTTACAGGCGGCTGTCGTGTATAACCCGTTTACAGATGAACTGTTTCATGCAACCCGTGGTGGCGGCGCCTTTTTAAATGGCAAACCTATCCATGTGACTGGAAATTCAGCATTATCTCACTGTCTGGTTGCCATTGGAACGTCTCCGTATGACCGGCAATACACAGAAAAGAATTTCCCTTTATTCCAGGCCATGTATTCACAATGCCTGGATATCCGCCGTACGGGCAGCGCTTGTCTTGACCTGGCCTATGTAGCAGCCGGGCGGACGGACATCTATTTCGAACGCAACCTGAAGCCGTGGGATATGGCCGCCGGTATTTTGCTTGTCGAAGAAGCGGGCGGCAGAGTCACGACATATGATGGACAGGTTCCTGACGTATTACACAATGACCATATCATTGCTACCAATGGTCTGGTCCATGATGAAACGGCCCGTATTATACATCAATATTGGTAAAAAAAATCTCCCTGGCTAGCGACGACGAGTACGCCCGGCCAGGGAGATTTGTCATATATCATATAAGAAATTCAAAGTTGGATTAGAGGACTAGTGTCGGAGCCGCATAAACCCGGGTCAGCAGTTCCTGATTCAATGCATAGAGTCCCTTCGGGTCATTGCCAAAGAGTTTAAATTTCTTAAGCAGATCGCCGACATTCTTTTCTTCTTCGCCTTGTTCTTTAACGAACCAGTTGAAGCATTCCATGGTACGGTAATCCTTTTCATCAGAGGCAGCTCCATAAATCTTATTAATGCAGCCGGTGATAAACTGTTCATGTTCCAGCGCAGCCTTAAGAGGAGCTTTCAAATCCTTGTATTCCTGATCCGGTTTGTCTATCGTGCCAAAAACGACGCGGACATCATTATTTTGCAGATACGTACGCATGAGCATAGCATGATCCCGTTCTTCCTGGGCCTGGATTTCGAACCAATGAGCAAAGCCATCGAGTCCTTCATCAATATAATAATTTGCAAAATCCAGATAGAGGTAAGCAGAATAAAATTCTAAGGTAACCTGGTCATTAATCAATTTAGCTACTTTTTTTGCTAACATAGTAAATACACCCTCCTTCGTGGGCATCACAATAACTTGCTGTATACAGGTATTATATCACGTACGTAGTACAAATGGTAAGCGTATTATGTTTGATTTTAAGAACAAGAATAAAAAACAGAATGGCCAGCTGCATTTTTGCAATTGGCCATTCTTTGTATGATATCGATTAGCATACCATTGTTAAAATACCGCATAATAAATTTACAGCGGTATTTATCAGCCTTCCCACAAACCTTCCCACTATGAGATACTAATTTAAGAGATTCGACAAACGTTGAAGAGCATTACCAATGTACAGTGGTACCTGATAGTTGGCATAAATAAGCGGTTTACGAGACTTTACAGATACTCCCGGAAATTACTCATTTCATTACTTCCGATAAATTAACGGTAGAACAAGGCCCAGATGTTGCAAGGGCTCGGGGGTTTCTTCCGTCTTTTCTTCCGTCCTCGATGTTTCAGGACGGAAGAGGACGGATTTTGTTTTTATACATCAGTTACAAAATGCGCTCCATAGCTTCTACAGCAGCTTTTTCTCTCTGGTCAGTTATGGTATCATAGACATTAGCAGTGGTGTAAATGGATGAATGTCCCAGGCGTTTGGAAACGTAGTCCAGAGCTAAGCCATTTTCTATCAACATGGTGGCGTGCGTGTGGCGGAAGGAGTGGAAGCTGGTTCCAGGAAAGTGTTCTTTGCACCACATGCCGAAATATTTGACGTTGTTGCTCGTCATCTGCCGGCCGTCACTCATGGTGCAGATGAACTTATGCTGCGGATCCTCACGGTAAAAGGGTCCGGCCTGGAAGCGGTTTTTATCCTGCCAGTGTTTTTGAGCTTTCAATTCTGCATAAAGTTTAGAGCCAAAGGTAATGGTCCTGGTTGATGATGTTGTTTTCGTCGCTGTAATTTTGGGCACGCCTTTTTTGTCATAGCACGTGCCCGTGATGCGGATTGTCCGGGATGTCATGTTAATGTTGGACCATTCCAATGCCAGGCATTCACCTAGCCTCATTCCTGTATAGTAAGCCAGAACACAAGGCATATGAATAGGATGGCCTGCCGGGAACCGCTCAAAGATGGCCTGAATAGCTTCGGGCGTGAAAACTTTCGGTCTCTTTGGAGCGGTCCGGTATGGTGGCAGCTTCACGTTATCCATGGGATTGGTGTGCAAATACTCACGGTTAGCAACTGCCCAGCGTAGAGATGAACGGAGACAGCTCATGATGCACTTTACAGTCGATTTGGAGTAACTATCTTTTAATTCAAGAATCCAATCCTGCAAGGCAGCAGTAGTGAGACTGCGCAGTTTCCAGTTACCGAAATTCGGATTAATGTGATTAGATATAACTGAATCATAAAGGTCAATGGTGTTTGGCTTCAGGTAATAGCGGGCGTATTTTTCTAACCATTCCTGAAGAAAATCGGAAAAGTTCATAGACGACGGTTCAAAATATTTCCCGGTCCGGTCCTGTTCAGCCATTGCCTGGCGATAAGCCCGGCAGGCTTCGCTGCGTGTAAAGCCACCAAAATGTTCATGCTGGTGGCGGACGCCGTTCTGATCCACTTCGTTAATGGTGTAATACCAACGATTTTTTATTTTACGGACAAACATTGTGTGTCCTCAATAATGACATCCAGATTATAATAATCAATAGACCTTGATACGGCACGCTCTCCTTCTTTTTGAACTGTTGCAAAATTTGCAACAGTTGAACTTTTCAGTAATTCACCTTCCGAAAAAATGTTCTTAATATGCCGAGAAATAGTAGATTTATCTTTTTGGAATAAATCAGCCATCTGCTGCAAACTCAGCCACACTGTATCATTATCAAATGTAACATCTACTTTGGTTTGCCCGTCTTCCGTTTGATACATGATGATATTTGATTTTATCTCCATTTTTTTATAGTCCTTTCTTAAATTCTACGAGTATCAGATTACCCCGTCGTTCTTGATCTTTGGAGCGACGGCTTCATACTGAATATCTAAGATGGCCAGTACGGATTGCTTGCCAGTAGGCGTTAATCGACGAAATTTTTTAATCATAGACTCTTCTTCAGGTGTGTATTTGAAAGAATCTTTTATTGCAATGTACGAATCGGGGAAACGAATTCCCAGAGACGAAGTAAAAGCATCTCTGGCGAATTATTTTCACAGATTTATTGAAGAAATTTTTTACTCCATAAATACACTTAAAGTGAATTAAGCGTTGTAAGAGAACCTTACAAGAACGTTAATATGGAAAATCTAGATGAAGAAGAAAGAAGATATATTTATTAAAAAGGGCGTATAGGGTAAATGACACTGATTGAACCTATCCCGCTTATAGAAGCGGGATATTCTTGAGAAGTTTGATACATGGACTAACGCCTGACAACCTATCCCAAAGGAGTTAGCTGTCAGGATATCCTTATTCTCAAAGGGCTGTCCAAAAGCCCCTTACACAGTCCCTCGAAATCGAAGTTCTGCTTACTTTTACGGAGTATGTTGTATGCTCCATTCACATCCGCGTTGGCAATCCTGCCATCGGCGAACTGATACAAGCCACGGTGGATACGCTTTCCACTGAACGTGCCAGTATACGGCTGTTCAGGATTATAGACAGGAATATCGTCCAAATCCAAGCAACTTGCTTGAGAAGTGTAAGATTCTTCCTGTTCGATATATCGCATACCGTAACGCTCGCAAAGTCCTTCCAGTGTTTCACGCAGATTACCGAAACTGATTTGCGTAAACTGCTGGTTGGTTATCCTACCCAGGTCGATACTACGTTTAAAGTCACCTATTTTCGGTTTTCATTTCCCCAGTCACAGAGCATGTCGAGCACTTTTACAAGGGAATGACCGCGCTCTGTCAAGGAGTATTCGACTTTGGGAGGAATCTGTGGATAGACATTGCGGATGATGAGATCGTCGGCTTCGAGTTCCTTTAGATTCTGGCTTAAAGTCTTATCAGCGACCTTCTTCAAATATCGCTGCATTTCATTGAAGCGGACTGGCTCATATTCCATCAAACAGTAAAGAATTATGGGCTTATACTTTCCTGCTATAAGAGAAAGGGTATAACTGTACCCGGTTGTCTCAAAATCTGCATTGGCTATGTCGTTTTTCATAATAGCTTACCTCGAAGTAAGTACCTTACTTATATGTAGGTACTTGAAAATAATTTATGTACTTGTATAATATACATTGTCTTGCTGAAGAAGTCAAGAACGATGCAGGAGGTGCGCTATGGCAAAAAATATAATTATCCTTAACGGAAGCCCGCGTCCAAAAGGAAACACATCTGCACTCACAGCTGAATTTAAGAAGGGTGCAGAAGAAGCTGGGAACAAAGTTACAGAGTTTCAGTTATCCAGAATGAAAATCAACGGATGCATTGGCTGCTGGGGCGGTGGTAAAGATTCGGAGCAGCCGTGTTCACAGAGAGATGACATGGAGAAGATATATCCACTATATAAGGAAGCGGATATGGTGGTTCTTGCTTCGCCGTTATACTACTGGTTTATTTCTGGATTTTTGAAGAACGCATTTGATCGACTGTTCGCAATTGCTGAAAGTGATCCAAACTGCAGAAATCCTAAAAAGGAATCTGTCCTGATTATGGCTGCAGAGGGCGCTGGATTTGAGGAAAGCGAGTACTGGTATGATCATCTTGAAAAGCATATCGGATGGAGGAGCCTCGGAAAAATTCTCTGTGGATATGTAACCCAGCCCGGTGACACAGATGGCAAAAAAGAACTTCAAGAGGCGTATGCCCTTGGTAACTCAATTCAATAACATGAAAGGTGGACAATCATAATGAAGAAAAATCTTGGTGTAGTACAGGCAGTGTATCCGATGCCGGTTTTGATGGTAGCGGCATACGACGAGAATGGAAAAGTGAACGTCATGAACGCAGCATGGGGTATGATCTGCAATGAGGACAGAATTGCTCTGTTTATTGATGAGGAGCACAAGACCACGCAAAATCTTCTGAAGACAAAGGCTTTCACTGTAGCACTTGCCGATAAGGAGCACATGGATGTTGCTGACTTCTTTGGAATTGCTACAGGCAATAAAATGAACGATAAGTTTGAACGCACCGGTTATACAGCAGTAAAGAGCGAATTCGTTAATGCACCCATCATCGATGAATTCCCCGTTGTCATGGAATGTGAACTGGCAGAGGTGAGCGAAACCGAGAGCTTCTACTGTATCGTTGGAAAGATCATCAATACGGCTGCCGAGGAAAGAGTGTTATCTGAGAACGGAAAAGTTGATCCGTCTAAGCTACAGGCACTGATTTTTGACCAATTCCAGCACGGCTATTATGTTTCCGGAGAACAGGTCGGAAAGGCGTGGAATGCCGGAGCGAGCTTAATGAAAAAATAAGCAAAACTAAATGTCGGGTGCGCTATCATCAGTAAAGATGTTAACGCCCCCGTATTCTATTTCACTCTGATCTTCCAGCCGGTCAGGATGAGGTTGACGTTTTTGATAAGTGTCGGGTTGAGCTTCTGGATTGCGGAAACCGTGGTGCCGTAAGACGTGGTTAGTCACTAATTTTTTGGATGAAAAAATAAAAAACTCCCACGATGCGGATGCTTTCGTACGTTCCGTACCTACTACTGACGGTACGATTTCTCCGTCAGAGGGGAGTTCTTCTACATCAATTATACCCCAGGTATCGAAATTGACGATAAAGGGACCACATGGTTTAAAACAGGATTTCCGGGGAAAGCAGAATCTATTGAAAATATTATAAAAACAAAAATAGCGGAACATTCAGCTAGAATCCTTTCACATAACGCGCAGGGCCCTTCTAGTCAAAATAAAACCGCTATTTCACTTTTAAGTATACAAAAAGAGTTATCCAATGTCAACGAAAAATACAAATAAGTAAAAAGCGCCCAATATCCAGCATCATAACTAATCAAATGCCTGGTATTGGGCGCTATATAAATTTATTTACCCTAATACGTCCTAAAAAAAATATTTGCTTCCGTCATTTCTTCCGTCATAGATAGTAAATTAGTGTATAAAGGTATATGAAAAGATGTAAAAATATTTTGCAGTTATTACGCAATAATTAGCATAGCTACGCCGATTAATATGATGGTATATGAGACTATATAAATGTATATTTCATTACTTCCGATAAATTAACGTTATCGGAAGTAATGAAATATACAATCATATACTCTTATAAACAATTACCACCAACATGCAGTATTATGCCATTTAATAAGGAATTACCATATTATATAAATACAAACAAACATAAACAATTATACATAAAAACATGGGCTATAGCGGAAAAAATAGCGGAAAAGAAAAATCCCGTCACACTGGAATTTATCAGCGTGTCGGGATTTTTGTCAACGCATGCGCTCGATGCTCGTTTTTTATTATTCTGTGATATTTGTCAGGTAATTAAGCAATTTACTATTATTGCCAATATCATCTAGAAGTATTTCAATGGCTTCGTTTTCTCCATATATATCAGTAGCTACATGATACGCCGTTTTGTAATAAGTAGTAGACGCGTCGAGTGCAGAAGCGGCCCGTTGCAAATAGCGGTCAAACTGTAAAGAATGGGTATCACTTATTTCTGCCTTGTGAATATACATAGCCCCTTTGTCCCTGAAATAACGTGCATTGTCTAATAATCCTTGTACCTTTTTATTCATATTATCATCCTCCTACTAAATAGCCGCGACAGGTAGTAAAATCTAATGATTCTACAAAATATTTCCTGCCTCTACAAATAATAGGACAAAAAACAACGATTTAAGTATAAAAATATCCCCCGGCCACCCTCGTGGCCAGGGGTTTATTATTACCACTGTTTAATTGTATACATAATACTGCCGGCGTCTATCTGCCTGCCGTCTCTCGTATAAACCATTCCTTCCCATCGTCCTGCCTGATACCCTGCACCACCGTATGTTTTACCATCGACCTGAAGAACACCAACTTTTATTTTATGGTTGTTCCGCAGATTAATCTTGTAAACATCGACTGTCTGCTTATTTGGGTCTGGTGTAATGACGGTGCGGTCTGTTTTTTCAACGGCCTGTTTCGGCAGACGGGTATCTCTCTGTTCGATATTCTTTGCCGTTTCCATGGCTGCGTCTTCTATGGTCGGCGCTTCAACGGTATATGTAACGACCGGCCGCACATCGCCATCGTGAATTCGCTCGATTTCCTGTGTAATTTCCCTGGAAGCCCCGGAACCAACACGAATAGTTTTACTTAAGGCTTCCGGATTGGTCGAATCCTCATATTTAACGATTTTAGGCGATTCTACGCGTTTTTCTTCGTGGTGCATATAAACTATCATGCCAATGGCGAAAAACACGATAGCAAGCAAAATAGAAAGACAAAGTTTCCAGTGTTCACGAAAAATTTCAGAATCCCATGGCTTGTTCATAATCTGTCACGCCCCTTGCGATAGCACGGGAAAAATTATCCCATTGTTCCATCAATAGCTCCGCCGCATCGTCGTTATCAATGAATTCCATCTCAATGAGCGTAGCCGGCATAGTCGTTGAATTCAGGACAACAAGCCCCGGTCGTTCATTGATACCGCGATCGTTCGTTCCGAGCGATGATACGATTTGAGACTGGATACATTTTGCCAGAAATGCTGATGACCCGCCGCCCTGATATACTTCGCATTCTGTTCCGCGTACCTGCCCATTTGCGGCGTTGCAGTGAATGCTGATAAATATGTCTGCCGGCCAGTCGTTTGCCGACTGAACAACGGACACATTCCGGTCGGCGTACTGGCTGTCCCAATACAGATTATCCGATTGCAGGAGCTGGCATTCACATCCGGCGGCTTCCAGATATTCCTTAACTGCATTTCCTACCTTAGCGGCCACATCGCACTCACGTAGTCCGCTGTTCGGATTGACTGCTCCGGAATCATATACTAAATCATGACCAGGATTGATAAATACCTTCATTTTACATTTCCTCCTTTATCTATGATGCGGTTCACAACTGGTGGGATACCGGACGGGGAATTGAATTTACTGTCCGTGTGATATTTCGTCCAGCAGGCACCAGCTAAAGCAACAATACCAGCCATGCCTGTTACGACGACGCTGATGCCGCTCCAACAACTCGACAGCTCAAAACGCATACCATACAATGCATTAGCCCAGTACCCTACCAGCCAGCTCACCATGACAGCACATAAAAAAATCATCATCACAATGCTCATGATGATGATCAGCTGCAGCCAGTGTTTCTGGCCCCACTGACCAAATTGGACAATTTTTTTCATAGCATCCCTCCTAATGCCGAAAATAATCAACAATAAAAGATATGATACCGCCGATAATACCGGCGACGACATACATCGAATTGATACGGTGATGAGCAGAGCGACCACGCTGATCTGCAATGATTGCCAGTTCTTTTGTAGCCTGAAATTGTTCCTGCAGCTTATGCACGGAATCCAGGGCTTCATTCAGTTGCGCTTCCAGCCGTGCCATCCGTTCGAGAACTTCCATTTGAAAATCGCGTTCACTCATATAGTTGCTCCTAAAAAGCCAGCCACGGGGAAGTGGCTGGCCTGATTAAGTTACTGTCCTTGCTGTTTATCAGGTTCCGGTGTTTCAGGAGCCTGATCTACATATACAGCGTCATAATCTGCATTTTCAGAAAAATTGCTATGATCTCTGCGTTCTCTTTGTTCAATCTTTTCATTGACTACTGCCTTGTGTTCTTCATTTTCTCCAAACATACGTCATCTCTCCTTATCATTGAAAAAACATTATATTTTGACCGCCCGGTATCGAATCTTGCTTTATATTGTCACCTCACTTTATCAAGATTTTCCTCCGGTATTGTCCAAGTACATGGATTGCTTATCATGCAGGTTTTATCTGCAAAAAATCCAGGCGGTCTATAAAACATACAATTTTCACAATTGGGGCTAGTGCAATACTCTTGTATAGTATGCATTGCTTCGATTATCTTATTCATTCCTTGTCACCCCATTCCAATGAATCGTACTGTAATTTACATCGTCATCATGTGCATTACCGGCAACAACATATCCATTGGCAATCATTGTATGTGTTCCCCCTAATACCAGTTCATATAACTGGGTATTGTCATTATATTCACGAGCAATAATCGGCCTATCGATTTTCCATCCATCTGTAACTGCGTATTCCACAGGTCTGTCAATGCAGATTACGTCCTGTTTGAGTGTCAGCCCTTCAAATTGTGGGCATAACTCTACATCCTTCTCTAACAGGTGTTGCGTCATGTCTGCAACACCGAAGAACTCTTTACCCTTCTTGCGTACCCAAAATAGATGTTCCCCAGAGAAGTAAATACTCTTATCGTTGAATGTCCAAATACATCTACTAGGGCCAAGCACAGCTCTTTGTACACCTAGTACGGGATTTATGCCATTAATGCCCTGTACATATTCACCTGCTGTAATCGTTTCAATAGATTTCCACGTACCGTTTGCCATAAGAATTTTAGTGCCGGAAATAAAACAGGACGAACAACCATTGCTACAATTGCAACTATTTGTCTTACATTCGGATTGACAAGACTGACAAGAACATCTATTTTGGCAAGATTGGCATGATTGACATTTATCTGATTGGCATGTACACGAATTTTGACAACCTTGGCATGTTTGACATTTATCTGACTGGCAAGTTTGGCATTTGTTAGATTCACAACAATTGCTACTAAAACTTCCCTCTAATGCGTTAATTGCTTTTTGTAAATTGGATACATTCGTAGTGTTAATTTTGTCGTAGCTCATTGTCCCAACGGATATAGAGCTTGTTAATTTGGCATTGGTTATGATAGTGTTTACCTCTGTAGCAAGCTCTGATACATGTTTGCTTTTTATAGTGGTAGAGCTATTTATAGTTGTATCTGTATAGGCCAATTACATCACCCCTTTAAGCCATTCCAATGCACAGAATCGTAATCAAAATCGTCATCATGTGCGTTTCCGCCTGTAACATATCCATTGGCAATCATTGTGTGGCTTCCTGCCAATACAAGCTCATACAGCGGTGTACAACTTCCGTATTCTCTGGCAATAATCGGTTCGTCCAATTTCCATCCATCAATTGTTGCAAACTGTACTGGTCTGTCGATACAGATTACATCTCTGTTTATCGTCAACCCCTTAAATTGTGGGCATAACTCTACATCCTTCTCACGAATATGCTGTGTCATATCTACGACGCCAAAAAATTCAGTGCCTTTTTTCTTTACCCAGAAAAGATGTTCCCCAGAGAAGTAAATACTTCTATCATTAAATGTCCACAAGGCCCTTCTATTGCCCAAATGTGTTTTTTGAACACCAATTACTTTATTTATACCGCCAATGCCATATACAGATTCACCGACTGTAATTGTTTCAATTGGCTTCCACGTTTTATCAGACATCAAAATTAATGTCCCGGCAAGTAAACACGTCGCACCACAATTGCTACTAGGGCATTGGCTCGGTTGACAACTTTGGCATGATTGACATTTAGATGACTTTGACTGACATGTGCAGGTGTTCTGACAGCTCTGGCATTTAGATGTTTGACAGGACTGACAGGCGCATGTATCCTGACAGCTCTGGCAACAATTTGTATACCCACAATTATCTACATTCTTTGCATATCCTTCTAATGCTGAGATGGCTGTACGTAATTCTGTGATATGTACTGATTTTACTTTCGTTTCTATGCCATTTGCTAGATTATCAGCGTCCGTAAAACTAGTTTTTGTAATCTTGCCATTAACAGCCATCGTTTTCCACCAGCTTTCTACCCATTTCTTGAACGGCTTCCAAAATCGGCATAAAGACAGTTTTCTTTAATTTACAATATGTTTTTTCTCGTGCATCTTTTGATATCATCTTGCATCCGCCACAGCAAAAGGCTACGACAGGGCAGTCTTTACATACGTCTATCCGTTCTTTTGTTGTGTCTGTTTTAATGATGTTGTTTAGGTAATCCATATATGAATCATATATAGAGCCTGATTTTTCAGATGTGTTGTGGCATGGATACAGTGTACCATCTAAGCCCAAGTTATAAGTTGTATATCCGTTGCCACAACAGCATGTAACGTTGGTATATTCACCCGGAGTTTCTTTGTTTGTATAAAACCAACGCAAACGATTATAACGGTCATGGATATATACATTCCTTGCATATTTGTCAGCAGGGACATCACCATTTTTACGTTCTTCCAGATATTCATTAGCAAGCAATGCGACTTCTTTGTAAAGCCTGTCATAATCAAAATTAGTTAAATCTTGCGGTATGCCACCTGTATCCATGATTTCATCTACGTTCATGTACAGATGGTGTTTGTGAATCGGTAAATACGCATTATCAATCATCTGAAATGCATCACAAATGTCAATCGGATAGGCATATGAACTTAATACAGCAGATACACCTAAATGATTTATTTGTAATAGCAATTTTCTTTGTTTAGACCCGGGAGCAAATGCGTCAAACCCTCTGGTTTGTTTTACATTGAAGCCATCCCAGGAAACACACATCCAAAACTCGTACTTGTTGAAGAAGTCCACCATTTCCTGTGTAATGAGTTTTCCGTTCGTCATCAACGAGTATTCGACAGGCAGTTTACGCTTCTGTGTTTCAGTAACGACTTTCTTTATATTATCCCAGAACAACAATGGCTCACCGCCAAAGAACTGCAATGTGAGCGTGTTGTCATCATTTAATTCACTACAAACTTCTTCTATGAAGTCATAAATATCAGGATTGATTTCGTGAGATATAGGATGTTCCACTAATGGATGCTGCAAACAGTATTTGCAATTAAGATTGCACTCGTTTCCAAGCATAATAAAAATGGTGTTAACGTTACGGTTCAAAAATTTACTATTATTCATATGCTCTCCAATTTAAGACAAATAAACTGCTCCAAATGTTTTCCATGCGTTACTAGCACGTAATTTAATTAACATATTTGTTGTGTCGAACCATAAACATCCATTTTGTGGAGATTTTGGTTCTGTAGCTGAAATAATATATGTATTGCTGATGTCAGTTTTCTTAGCGTATGTACTTTCTACTTCTGCTGCATTTGCTTTCTTACCAAGCTCTGCTGTTACGGTAGCAGAGAAATTGCTATCATTGCCCAGAGCTGTTGCCAGTTCATTCAATGTGTTCAGCTGTTCTGGTGCGCCATTTACCAGAGCTGAAATAGATTTAGCCACAAATTCTGTGGAAGCAATAGTATTAGACGAGTTCCCCTGATTAGCCGTGGGGACAGAAGTTATCCCGGTAAATGTGGCATCAGTGGCGGTCAACGCATTGGTGGTAATCTGTTTCGCGATGCTATCTGTTATGGACTGTCCGTTTTCCAGAAGTTTCCCTTTTGCGTTGATGTTGGCAGGGAATGTGGCGTTCTGCTTATTGTCCCAATAATATAAATGGTCATTAAACGCAAGCCGATTAGGAGCGACCCACATGCTACTCCCATATCCATTAATATTTATGATGGATTGAGTGGATTCTGGGTGTTCAGTAATTTGGTCTGTTAAATCTCTACTTGTTGTCATAAATGTAAAACGATAATTCCAGAATTGATACGGCTGATTGTAATACCCGCCAAACAGCACTCCATCGCCCAGTCTTATATAATTTCCCCCTGGCCCACCCGTTAATCCAAAAGAATCAGAAGAAAATTGTGTAACCCAAGCGTCTGGATTATTCCCGGTTGCACTTTCAACCTTGACTTTTATCTTATTTGAAGCACCCGTACACCAAATGTATAATTCTTCAAGGGAGCAGTATCTTTCTGTAGATTTTATATAGTCTTTCCCCCAATACTTATATTTGTCCGTTTCCGCCGTACCATCCGGAACGTTGTATTTCATTGCAGTAATGGTAACTCTCAGCCCACATTGAGCATTTTCTTTACCGTCAATCTTGGGAATATTCATATCAGAATATATTGTTTTATTAAACAAATTTTCTTTTTCAGCATCTTGGAAACCAGCATCCGTCCATGTTTGCCCGCCGTCTATAGTTTGTTCAATGATGATTTGCTCGGCAGGCAAAAAAGCCAGCTTGTTAGCCCGCACAGTATCAATTAATGGGCGGGTCGTGTAGTCAAGCGTATCATTTTTGTATAAGGGCTTTGTTAAATCAAGAACGTTCCATTTAGTCGGCTTATTCTTGATAAATGCCTTGCTTGTCGTATCCGTAACGTTCCAGTCGGCTTGCTGTTCCTTTGCACTGTTAGCCGCCGCTGTTGCGCTGTTGGCTGCCGCTGTTGCACTGTCAGAAGCCTGCAAAGCTGATGCTTTTACTTGACTTAAACTAGTTGCTGCATTTGCTTCGCTTTCTCCTGCCTGAGTCGCACTAGCCGCCGCATTATCCGCATACTGCTTTGCATCTACAAGTGGCTTTAATGCTGTTTTTATAGTCGTGTCGGTACCCAAAGTCAGTATCAAATATCCATCGCTATCTACAGTTGCACCTGTAATACCCTCACCTTTTTCACCGCGAATGGATTCAAGCCACTCTTTTTCTGTTCCGGTAAATCCGTTTTGTTTTGCAATTTCATAGGCACTTAATCCATTAACGGCTTCAGATACAAGAATAAACTGCTTTCCGTCCCACCGATATGTTTTGCCCGTTGATTTGACGACATATAGTTTATCAGTATCACCGCTTGTCGGCAGTTCATCTACATACACGCAAGCACCGCTTATCATATCGAACAGCGCGTCAAAGTTATTAATCATGTAATCCAGGATACCTTTATTGTCAGCCGTAGCAAACGCCGACTTTTTACCATACGCGCCTTCACGTATAATCGCGTCGTTTTCGTCCCGGATTTCCCCGGGCTGGAATGCCTGTCGTTTCATGCTATCAGTCCTCCTTGTAAACGTATTCTTTGTGTGCTGGTTCTGTTACGACCCATTCTGTTTTTGTCACGGGGGCATCGACCCACTCGTTCTGGCCAGTTTTCGGATTATATTTAAACTGCCGTTCCGTCGTCTGAATGGTTTTCAGTTCCCGTTTTTCCGGCACTTCTACCCACTCGAAATGAGGATTCGTAGATGTTGTTTTGTTGCTTTTTGATTTCTTTCGGTATGCATATACAGCGATGACAGCAAACAAGATGACTCCTATCAGTATCGTGTTATTCATTTTCTACTATCACTCCATTTCGTAATACAATGTCCTGGATGTCGTACCGGGTATCAGACGTAATGATAGTTATATCTGGTTCTGGTTCGACTGGGGCATCAGCCGAAAATACACAAGCCCCGTCCTGCTTAAATCCGTAATAGTACATCAATACTGTTTCACCCCCATGCACCAATAACTGCCAGAACCACCGCGCGACAAATCCATATATGTGTATTTCCCGTCTGCGGTTACCGAGGTTAAAGTACCCCCGTTCATGACAACCCCGAACGTTGATATTTTTCCAGTCTTTTCGCTTTCTTTATAAAAAATTGCTGTCCGGCCAGAGCATGAGCCTATTGTTTGACTGTCCGTGGCCCACACACCCCACATGCATTCGCTTTCACTATACCCGCTGGGGAGCGGTATCGTTCCGCCGTCTGATATGGAGCCGCGGACAAACGCCACGGCTTTAACAGAATATCCGTTAATCCGCACATTCGAGCCGTCAATGGTTCCACTTTTTATTGACGCCCCGACGATATTCCCGTTTGCATCGACGGAAAATGTATTGCTGTTGTTGCGCAGTGTCGTCCCGATAATTTCGCCGCCTTTCAGCGTGCCGACGTTTTCCGTTATGGCCGACAATTCTGATACGGACATTTTCTCCGCCGTAACAGCCCCAGCTTGAATCATCCCTTTCGTAATGACATTATTATCAAACGTCGTATCGCCTGTTACATGTATCCGTTTCCCGTCTATCGTAATGGTTTCCGGCGACAAGTTGATTTTACTTATGAGGTGCTTTTCCGTATCTTCGACGCGTGCCTCCATGGAATTTTGGAGCTGGACCAGTGCGGAATATTTTTTATAGCCGTTTTCATCGTCCAGGTTACCGGCAATCGTAATGACCTTGTCCTGTGCGTCAACACCTTTGTCAATAGCCTCTTTCAGTGCTTTATTGACGTTATCAATGGACACGGATTCTGCATCAAGCAGAGATTGGTCTACCTTTACTTTTACCGTACAGGTCGTTTCGTCAGAATACGGGCCGGCGCCGAACAGGTCAGCATACGCAACGCTTACATCATAGACCCCGGCAGGGCAACTATAGGTTAGCGCATTATTTACCGTAAACAGGATCGTATCGTTAATTTTTACGTACATCCCGTTACAGTCGTCCGGAATGGCCCTGGTAACGATACTCATACCGCCCAGCTTATCTGTAACGGTTGGTGCATCAGGTTTCTTTGGTTCCGGTTTATAGTACTGCAGTTCTGCCGCCGCGCTGTATTTCCCGTCTGTACCACAAGCGAATACATACAGTTTGCCCGTGCGGCTTGTCAGCTTAACGTCTGCTATCAGGCTGTTCGTACGGAGCAGGAAGTCGTTAGTCTTCGTCCCCGCCCCGGTATCAGTGCGGATTTCATAAAAAGCGATATCAGCATTCGTGACGGCATCCCATGTCAGTGTTGCCGTGGATTTACCGAATGTAACAGCCAGCTTGCCAGGCGTATTCGGCGTTGTTGTTCGGGCCGCGCATAGTACGTCAATGTGCGGCGAAGTATCGGGCGTTGTATACTCGCCCAGCTCGTTGGCTGTACACACAGCAACACGATAGGTATCACCTGGTACACACTGCGGAATGCTAAATTGATTTACACCGGTACCTGCAAACGTCCACGGTCCGAGCCAGCCCAGTTCATCCGCCGATACCTCTTCATTAAATACCAGCTGGTCTGCCTGTATATGGTTCGGCTTATAGTAGACCCGAGCCGGAAGATTATCCGGGCCCCAGGACACTTCGATGTCATAGCGGTCGGTCCCATCCAGAAGTTTTCGGAACCGGGTATAAGCTGTAATATTTTCCGGCTCCACAGCAGGCTGGATGTTGCCGGTCAGGCTAATAGATGCCATAACGTATGCCGATTCAACGCCATCAAGAACAGCACAAACGCGTACTCGGTATCCCTGCAGTGGGTCTACGTTGCCAATGGTCATCTGCATGTCTGTTGTATTTCCACATGATACCCAGCTGATACCGTCCGTCGAATAATACACATGGAAGCTATCGTATCGGCTGTTGCCCGGCATTTGCCAGCTTGCTACGATGTTACAAGTTTTTACGCCTGCATAATTCTGCTGGGCCTGTTCGACGAGCTGTAAGTTAATCGGTGCCCGTAATGGGTCTTCTGCCGTGTAATCAATAACGGGATACCGACTATAATCCACATCATAAATTGCTTCGTCATATTGCACACAGGTAAGCGATACTTTTTCATCTCCGTCTCGTTCCACCTTTGTAATGCGGAACGGCTGTACGATTTTATCAACGACGCCTAGGGCGTAACAGTCATACTGTACTGGCGTTGAATCGGCATCGAACGCCTCCGTAATGGTAATCGTTTTCGTTGTTGTGTCGGCAGATACTGTTTTAACATCCCGCGTTACGATCTGATCATTTTTCGACAGCTGTATTTTAATCCCGTACGCCTCATTAGCTGTCAATATAATTTCCTTATCCAAAGTAATCGTGTTTCCATTTACGGCCACGATACGGCCCGATGCCAGTCCGATACGGGCCACACTATGGCTGACGCCGATGATATCGCCATATTCGCAGACGATGGCATTGATGTCAGCGGAAAACGTAACCGTTTCTAATTGCCGTTCGTTCGTTGCGAGAAGGTACATACCTTCTCGATAAGCCTGAGAGCGTCTGGCTACGCCAAACAACGTAAGTTGTGCGGTATTATCCTGTAATTCTACGTCTTGCGCGTAGCGGGCCGAACGGATAAAAAATTCAGTATTCTTATAGTCGTTGTCTTTATCATTATATGTGATTTCAACAGAACGCGCCCGATCGTCGAGTGACGAGAAAGACCCGTTAAACGATGACATAATCGTGCGTCCCTCGCCGAAAATCTGACGCATGACGCCCGGTTTATCAACGGCGATACCTAATTGTGTTCCATGCTGAATAATGACACCATGTCCAACAGACGCCGCTTTGTTGGCCGCTTCCAGCCGTTTCTGCGACGTATCGAATATCGCGTCAAACTGGAAGCGTGTTTCTTTCGTTCCGTCGTTTGTAGCTATCTGTTCGTCAGCATAAGCGGCCGCATCCTTCCATTCATCCCAATACCGTGTAAATCGTTCTTTCGGCGTTCCGTCTGCAACGAATTCCATAGCTCCCGTATTGATGTTCTTCAACTGCCGGCAATGATGCAGAATGTCATACGCCGCCCAGATAGGATTATTTGCGTTTTTCTGTACGTATTTTTTCGCCGACGGGTCATATACCCAGACATGTGCCCGCGTCTGTTTCCAGGTCACGTTCGGAACACTGCCATTCAGCTGACTAGTTGCTTTGACGCGCATCGCAACGAGTACTTTATTTGGCCGGACAAATGCTCCGGTATAGATATAAGATGACAATGTAGACCATTGCATGAGTGCGCACCGACGATTCGTAAGTGGTGTTTCTATAGCTGTCACCATGACGTCATACCGATTCGAAGCAAGGCCGGCAAACGTATATACTTTGCGGATAGACTGGTTCGTTTTGCGTGTCAGCGAATATTCATGAGTTGTCCATGTCTGCGTACCAGTTACGCGGTACGAAATATTAAATTTTGCCGTCTGGTCTCCGAAATTCCCGTTGTCTTTCTGGTAATAGATGCCAGAGGGAAATGTTACAGCGACCTCGATTTTATTGACTTCATTGCTGTCCGTACTTCTAGTAACAGGATTTCCTTCCTTTAATGTCAGGTCGATGCTTTGGTCGGCTACTGTATCCGGGAAGAAAGAAATCGGTGTCTGGTCGTTTGTACCAAGCCGGGTTTCTATCTGGCAGTTGGAAAAATTCTCAATCGGAGTATAGCCGATACGGATATCAGAAATGCTATCTATTGGGCCATAACCGCCACAATACAGTACATTAAGATACTGGGTGTCTTCATCCGCCGTTTCTACGTGACACATTAGAAGCTGCGGGGCCGGGATGCACTCACCGTATGTTTCACCGATAACGTTTCCTTCCTGCGTCTGAACACCTGGAAGGTCCCAGCCATACGACTGCGAACTGCTCATTTCGGACGACGGGACCTGACTCAGGTGGAACATGCTGTTAATCAGCTTGCCACCCAGAATCATTACCGCTCCGGATACCAGAGACCGGGCAAACATAGACGACAGCCCGAAAATATTGTGCGGAGCGGCAATCATCAGTCCTATCATCAAAGCCATGCCGAAAAATTTCTTGAATCCATGGCCGCCGATGTGAGGCGTTACAACGAATTCTTCCCCGTCTTGCGGATAGCACGATGCCGGGCCGCTAATCAGGCGGCCATTTTTATACACATCATATGCATCTAAGTCCGGGACGTAAAATGATAATGGCCGTCCGGTATAGTTAATTTTTTGTACTGTTTTCTCGATTGTAAATGGATTAGTTACTATGATGAGTGTAAACATATTTCTGCTCCTTTGGGCCGATAGAATCCAACGACCCGTGACCGCCACCGTCTAAGCCTGTCAATGACGACAGACGTGCCATACGCGTGGATAAAATCGCCATTGCCAATATAAATGCCGACATGATTAGCTACCCCTTCGTACAGCTGTAATAGTACAAGGTCGCCTTCTTCTGGATGTTCCACGCTGTCCCAGTCTGCTGATGCGGTTACAATATTAGCGTGGACAGCCTGATGATCACGCGGGTCGATAGGATATTCTGGCAGGTCGATACCACGCATATGATAGATATACCGTGCCAGTCCCCAGCAATCGAATCCTGTTTCCGGATTTCTGCCGCCATCGACAAACGGAATCCCAACCAGCTCCTGATAGTTATACATAGGTTCCCGTCATCCCCTGTTCCCCGCCAAACCGGGACGGAATACGGCATTCCTTGAGTGTATTATTACAGCACGCCGCCGTACCGGAATATCCGCACTGAATAGATTTAAATACAAACGGACAATAGTTCATCATATATTTATCCGGCGGGAACCGGTTATATACGTCCGGTGCGCATCCTAGTTCAAATGTAATCCAGTTTTCGTCATAACTCGTACCGCGATTCACGAATTCCAGCGTCAAAAGCGGCTGTGTATGGTCCAGCATAGCAGCGTGGACGGTATAAATCGTTACGGCCGCATCTGTAAGGCCCTCATATTTTTTTACATATGTCATCAGAAGGCCGCCGCAACTCGATACGGATATCTTGCATGTCGGCATAGTCTTGCCGTCGGCCGTAACAGATTCAAATTTAATCGGGAACCGTGTCCATGTATGTCCATTCCAGGTCACGTCTTCTGTATTGCGGGCCAGTCGGACGACTTCCGGCAAGCTCTTGTGTTCCACCTGTAACAGCAGTAAAAACGGCTTATCGCTGGATAATTTGTTTTTCTCCATAATAGCCGCTGTTTCCCATGTAAGCACGATTTACACCTCCTCGAACTGCAGTGTTACGGACCATCCGGTGGGATGGTAATACTGCCCCGACCAGTCACCGGCGAACCGCACGGTATGCGATTCGCCTAATGAATAATCAGTAAATGTAAACATATCAGCCGTACCGACGGATTTATAGAACGTACGAAGCGTCTGGTACTGAACATCGGTCAGATTAGCCCACGAATACGTCCACGTCGATTTCATCCGCGTATTCCGCGGACGCGTCTGTTTGTATCCGCCATCGGTTTCCGTTGATATCGTACTAGGCGATATGGTTTCGACATGCGTATTGCCGATGTTGGATGCCGACTGAACCAGTGGTTTCGGTATTTCATCCAATGGAAAAACATTCATTTATTTCACCCCCAGCGCGGCTTTCAGGTTAGTCGCAGAGCCATCGACGTTATTATTGACGTCTTCAACAACAGCGTTCAGCACCCAGCGACGCAGATTGTTGTCGTAATGACTATCCTTAACGCTGACCTGACTACTGCTGTTATTAATAATATTGACAACGGGAGCATTCCCACCGCCTCCACGGGCCGCTACGATGCCACTGGCAATACGGGAATAAGTATCGCTATTAAGCGGGAAAATACCTTCTTCGTCTCGTCCCTCACCAATCATGGCCAACGTTGGGGCTGTAACGCGACCACCGTCTGCCAATTTAGGTATTTTCGGAAGTCCCTTGCCGGAATACCAGCTACCGTCTGCAAATTTAGGTATTTCCGGAAGTCCCTTGCCGGAATACCAGCTACCGTATCCGCTCGAATAATTCCATCCGGCTGAACTTGCGCCTATGCCCATAAATCCGCCCAGTAAGCCCATAGTAATCTTTGCGGCCGACCATTTCGCCACAATACTGGTAATCGTCGTCAGAATGACCTTGCCCATGTTCTCAGCTAGTTTTCCGACATTTTCGATGTTACTGCCCAGGTCAGAAAATACATTCGATAGACCTGATTCTAGAGAACTTGCGGCTTCAGACGCGATATCCATTGTTGAAATATTCGCATCTTTCCACAGGCTGTAGAACTCTGTCATCGCCTTTCCTTTTCCTTCCCAGTCGATACCAGCGAGGCCCTGTTTCAACTTCTGTCCGGTAAACAACTGATTGAATTCCGACATGTTCCGATTCGATATAGCAGACTGCACGGCCTTATCAAATTCCTGTGCCCGTTCCTGTTCCCGTTTCTGGGTTAGTTTGCTTACTTCAGCCGTATACCATTCTTCAACGGCTTTCATAGCTTCGATATCGTTCTTGTGCTGAGCAACGGCCTTGAACCGCTCCTGCTTTTCTTTCTCCAGCCGTTCAACAGCCGCCTTTAATTCGGCGTCATACAGCGCAGTATAATCACCTTTTACTTCAGCATTTATTTTAGCCGTTTCATCCTTTAATTTCTGCTGATTCTGTATCAGCTTCTGGTTCACTTTATCAAGTTCGGCTGTGCGATACTGTTTCAGCAATTCTTTGGCATACGACGTATCGACGCCACCGACATTATCGACGGCACGAATTTTTTTCATCTGATCCGCAACGACTTTCTGTACTTTAGCAAGGCCTGATTCGTATTCTGTGCCCGATTCTGTGTTCAGTGCCGCCTGCAGTCCTGTAACAATATCAGCGTAATCTTGTTTTGCCTTAGCCAGTTTCCGTGCCGCTTCCGCCGCGGCTTTATTAGATGCCGTTTTCCCGACCAGCGTTGATGTTACCTGCATATTGCCAGACGCTTCTGCTATTGATCCATAGCCCTGGATGCCGCCAAACGTCGAATTGAATTCATCCAGTGACAGGTCATGGACACCAGCAGACGACTGTCGGGACCGGACCATGCCATTGCCGATATAGACGCCGACATGCCCCGGTGTGTCTACCAGATCGCCGGGCTGTAAAGCACCACGGACAGCATCCAGGTTACCTTCGTGATACGCACCGAGAGCTTTGAAATCCTCATCGTTAACGACACCACCACCAGCGAATGGATTTTGACGGCCTAGTGACGAAAACACACGTTCATACAAATCATGAGTAAAATCATCACACCAGCCGTCAACATCATTACCTAACTCACCACGCCACTGTTCGCCGTCATAATAATCACTCATTGCCCGATAAGCGACATATTCGCCGACCGGGATATCATACGCTACAGGCTGTGTGTTAGCCGTGGACGACCCAGAGACCTGCGTTGCCGTCATGGCACTCATGTAACCCATGACGTCATTTACATATGCCTGATTACTGCCAGTGGGATGACCGGCGTTATATGCAGATATCGTTTGCGATACGTCGCCATACGTATTGTATAAATCGGCTAAATACGCCGCAGCCGCCAGTATATTCTGATTCGGGTCCGAACCTTCGCCATAACCCTGACCGCCATTATACGTATCAGCAATATCCTGCGATATCTGGGCAAGTCCGTAATGTGCATAATCTGACGACCAGTCATTGCCCGGACCTGTCCGCCCATGGCTTTCCCTTTTGATAACGGCCGCCAATAATCGCGGGTCGATTCCATGATAATTGGCTGCGTATTCGATTTGGTTAGCCCATTGTGCTAATTCCGGGTCGTCTTCAAAGGAATACCTGGTAACGGTCGATGCCGCTGTTGATGCAGAAGACTTCGAGCTGCCAGATTTTCCACTGCCACCAGACCCGCCGCCTAAATCGCCGAGGTTAAATGCGGCTTTAATTTTTTCATTTACTTCATCCTCTTTGGCTTTCGCTTCTTCTGCAGCCTTTTTTGCCTGTTCGTAATTATAGACTTCACTGCCTTCTTGCTGGCTTAGTCCCGAATAAGCCGCTGCGTACGCAGAATCGCTCTTATCGACTCTTTCCAGTGTTGCCCCGCCATTACCCACATCACCAAGACCCATCGGGTCTACAACGGGATTTTCGTTTTCTTTAATATAACGATAAATCTCGCCGCCTTTACTGATATAAGTATAGCCGTCATCACCAGTCCAGGTATTATTTTTCGCCGCTTCATATTTCGCATTAAAGTATTTAAATGCCCAGTACGCAGCATAAGACAAGGCCAGTGCTACACCCATCCAGCCGCCGGCCATCATAGACAGCGCAGACGTGACTTTGCCGATAGCGCCGAATCCCTGGGCCGCTGCCCCTACGGTTTTCGCACCAGTTTTTACTGCCTCGGTTCCAGCAACGACATGCGCCTTAGCAGTATCTTTCGCCTTCCCCTCTACCTGAGCCAAACCACTAGCAGCCATGGTACTGGCGGCTACGGATTTTTCACCGGCGGCAACTTCTGTCGCACCCAGTTCGGCGTTGCTTGCCATAACGCTTTCATTGCTGGCGATTTTAGCCGCACTGGCCTCTTCTTTTAAGGCCGCACCTTCCTGCGCCGAAACGCCGGTCTGCGCTTCTGATTCACTGACACCCGCGTTGTTGGCAATAACTTCCTCGTTAGATGCCATCTTAATGGCATTCGCTTCCTGCTTGACGGCCGCCGATTCCTGTGCCGCCGTTCCAGTCTGCATTTCTGATTCGCTGACATTTGCATTGCTGGCCAGCATCCGGGCGTTTGCTTCCTGCACGCCGGTTGCGGCCTCCTGGGCCGCAATATTTGCCTGCTGGAACGCCGCCGTCATTTCTGTGCGGATGCGTTCCGACGTAATAGCGGCCTCCTGCCCTATCTGCGTGAATTTTTCCGTCAGGAATGCCTGCATTTCCTGCGCTGATAGGTTTTCCTGCTTAGCCGTGCAGATTGCTTCCCGCCGCCTTGCGGCGTACATCTTTTCTGCGTCGGCCTGGGATTTCTTGATAATCCGTTCCTGTTCGCGGGACAACCGTTCTTCCTCGCCTGTATCAGCAGATGGCTTTAGCGTGCCTTGTACTTTATCGTAAATTTCCTTGCCGGTATTAATCGCCTTACGGGCGACTTTCATCGCCTCATACGCCACTGCTAGCTTCGTAATTTCTACGATCGTACCACTGACCAGCTCTTTATTGTTTCGTATCCACCCGGCGACACCCGCAAGGTCCTTTTCAACGGACGGAAGTAATTCTGATACCAGTGGTGCCAGTGCCGCCCCGGTCACAATACCGAGCTGGCTGAACTGCATATTGACTTCTTTCATATCCATATAGGCTTGATGCATTTGATTTACATCAAGACCAATAGACTGGATATGAGACGCCCGTTCTTTCGCCTCGTTGTATTCAATCAGCGTTTTCGTCAGCGCCATGCCGCGGACACCGAGAGTATTCATAACGAATTCCTGGCCCTGACCAGCTTCCCTTGCCCGGTTATATCCCCGTGCCAGTTCAGACAGCTGTTCATTCATCGGCTTCAGCCGGCCGTTAGCATCTGTCATCGACAGCCCCATCTGGCTCATAATGGCGCGTGCCTTTTCACCTGCTTCACCTGATGCTGTCAGTGTCTTATCGAACCGCATGATGGCCGATGCCGCCGTGTTCACGTCGCCGCCCGTAAGGCTCATAATACGGCTCATTTCCGTTGCCTGACCGGCGCTTATCTGATATTTCTGGCTGAGTTCATATACTGCCTCACCGGCATTTACGGCGCTCTGGACAACAGCATTCAGGCCAAAACCACCAGCGGCAAAGCCAGCCAGTTTCGTAAAGCTAGACGTAAGTCCGATGACTTTACCGGTAACATCATCGATGCTTCCTGAAAATTCTTTTACCGGGCTGACACTGAACGTGTTGTTTATCGTGTCTTTTGATTTATTCAGTTCAGAGGACAGTCCAGAACTGTCCGCCCCGATTTTAATTAATAAGTCTGCTATCGTAGACATTTACTGCCTGTCCCCCTTTTTCATAACCGGCATTCCCATCGCCTTTAAAAATTCGTCCCGTTCGCTGGCAAGGTCTGGTTTCTCTTCCGGATGCAGTCCGTAATAAATATCATCTGGCTTGACCGGTGCCGTAGACAGTGCACTCATCAAGCAGGCCGTAAAATACGACTGCCGACGGTCGGTTTCCTGCCGACGCCGCATATAACCGGCCAGCAGTTTATTGAATTCGCCAACCTGCAATGCGGCGAATCCGTCCGGGCTAAGTGCCAACGGGCCGTATGCAATTGGCTCAACCGTTTCAATCCATTCTGTGGCGGAACGTACTACTTTTTCTGTTCCGCCATTCTGGCGTTTTTTGGTTTCAGCCCCGGAAGCGGAACGAACAAGCCTGTATTCCACACCGCTCTGATAAAGAGCGCGGTAGCTTCATCGTAATTATGACCGCTGTCGCAGTACGCCTGCAGAAAATCGTAGCATTCGTCATCAGTGCGCTTGCCGTGTTTGTCGTCATGAATGCCCCAGCGGATAAGTTCTACTAGTTCATCGGTCATGATATAAGATACTGCATCATCTACCGTATTGCCTGACATGATAGATAATACGGAATGGCCGATACCGCGTTCAAGCATACGCAGGTCGCCAATCGTTAAATATAACGGATACTGCTTATCTTTTATCTGTATCGTAATCTGTTCTTTCATGGATATCTTCCTTCCTATAATAAAATAAGGACGTCATATAGACGTCCTTATCATTTTGTTTTTTATGCAGAAACGGTGGCTTTTACCGCTACTTCTACATCGGCGGTCAGCTTAACATTAAGCGTAAATGCCGCTTTCTTCTTTGTCAAATATTCTTTTTTGATTGTCAGTGTGCCCTTACTATATGTGTAATCCACATCCTGTGTCAGCTGATCGCCATCGCTCGTTGCAATAGAACGCGGGAATGCGTTCGTTGGCGTAATATTGACCGTAGCGTCTTTTGCGCTGGCAGAACTAAAGGTAATCGTCGGCGATGCGATAGTCGGCGTGCCGACTGTCTGTACGTCGCTGATAGCGCCCTTGCCTTCCAGCGTAATTTTCAGCGTCGACACGCCGTTATAGCTATGGTCTTCATCAAGCTGGGTAATCGTTGCCCAGCCGGTACGATACGAGCCGTCCGGATATTCCTGACGGATGAAAACAGGCTTACGGTGTGTGTAGCAGTAATCAACGATTTCATATGCGTTATCATTCAGGATGAATAATCCTTCGTAACTCATCGACCACGACAGCATACCGGGCAGTTTGTCAGAAAAGTCCCCACTGTCCTTGCTAGTGGCGTCGATGCTATCGGCCTTACGGGAAAGCGGGTTGTTACGCTGGCCGCCCAGCAGTAAGAATTCGTTCTGATCGGTAGATTTACCAATCAGAAGCAGAGTATCTTTCCCGGCGACGGCTTTGATGTTATCGTCCATTACGGGAAGGTTGCTGATTTGTTCCTCTGTTAATGCCATATTCTACCTCCTAATTCAACTGTTCTACGAGATATTCGACCTGGATAACACCATGATAGGCCTTATCGCCATTCTCATAGAGTTCCCCGGTCGTCTGATAGAGAGAGATGATCGCCGTTCCCACCTGCCGGAAGCCATCCATGGATAGCTGATATTTCGTCAGCAGGGTAACGACGTCGTTCATAATACTATTTACTTCTTTTTTGCCCTTCTGGGCACTCCAGATATGGAGCTGTTGCGACACCTGATGCATTACGACCGTTTTGTTTTCTTCGGCCGGGGCGCCGTGGAATTCGCCCAGCCAGATATACGGCATGATTTCCGTACCATCAGGGATGCTGTCATAGACAGGAATCGTCTGCCCCTTGTGCAGGAGCTGATATAACCCTTTTTGTATTTCGTTGAACGGGATTCTACTTATCATGGCCTACTGCCTCCTTGACAGCACGTTCCAGCTCTGGCCGTACGGCGTCCATTGCTGGTTTCATGAACGGATGCGCCGCCCGTTGCGGAATAATGGCATGTGCCGCGAACCATCCTTCTGCTCCCGGATGCAGGGCCTTTTTCCGTGTCGGGATTACAACCGACCCGGCTGCACCGAATTCAATGATATGGGCGATGTGGTCCATGGCCTTAACGTAGCCCTGCAGGCCGTGCGGTGTTGTCCGGAATTCCTGTTTGATGCTACCGGCCAGTTTTCCGGTTTTCTTTGGTACACGGGATACGGCGCCCTCGAACACACGCCCTGTCATGTCGCGAATGACACCATCAAGGCGTTGCCGGGTAGCAGCGTCGTATTTCGTGATATCTCCCAGTGCTTTTTTGACCTCGGCCGTGATGTTCGTCGAGACCCAGAACGATTTAGCCATTATGCACCACCGCCTGACAGGTAAGCGTCATATTTCGCGTACCGGACATATCAATATGCAGGATTTTGTACCGCTGTCCCTCGTATGTAACAATATCATTGGCATTAACGACACGTTTACGGATAACAAATCCCTGCGTGATGATAGATGCCGGCCCGCCTCCCGATGTCTGTTCAGCGAAATGTGGTTTAGCCATATACGCCCAGACCGTTACCTGTACAGGATGGCCGCGATCAATATAGGTACCGCCCTGGCCATCATCCTGTTCTGGATACGACAGAATCGTAATGCGCCGGTTCAAATCGCCCGACCGTAATTCGCCATAGCTATTATAGTTCATGGCGTGTCACCTGCCGTCTGGCTCAGCCGCAGCTGATGGATGAACCCATTGAGCATCAGCCCTGTATTTTCAGAAAGGTTGGTCAGCAGGTCGGGCTGATCCATCATTTTAGCAACATAACTGATGATTACCTGCCGATACAGGGCGTTGTTATAATCTTTTTCTACGCCTGCATTGCTCAAGTAAATTTCAGCCGCCGCTTGCAGGTCCTGCGCGTTCTGCAATTCTTCATTGCTGTCGATATGGAGCAGACGTTTCAGATCATCTGCTGGAAATGTTGAATCAGCCACCTGCCGTCACCTCCTTTCTAAGTTGTTGCTTTCCGTTTGATACGGAGGAAGCCGTTATAAACGGTAACGTTACCGCCAGCATAAACATCGCCACGGTTGCAGATCATGCCTTCCTTGAACTTATACTGGTCGGACTGAGCAACTTCGATGTCGGCAAACGTTGCGATAGTGTAATTCGAGAGAGAACCGTAAGCCATGCAGTAATCGGCCGTCTTCTTAGTAGAGTCAGTCAGCTGGTTGCAGGCACTGTTGATAATGTACGGAATACCGTTGATAGTGCCCGTATTGCCCTGGCTCTTGATATCGTAGAATTTCTGTTTTGTGGACGTACGAACGGAAGCAAATGCCAGAAGGTCGAGCTTGTTCAGGATGAGGACAGCCGCATCTTCGACGTCTTCCTTGCCGCCGTAGTTAAAGATAATCTGGTCAAGCGTCGTATCATCAATGCCAGGCAGCGTAAGATCCGTATTCGGGTCGATAGCTGTGGCCTTGTTGGAGAAGATGCCGACGAAGGAGTTGGTCGCACCGCTGCCGAGCAGGATTTCTTTCGTCATCTTCGCACGGATAGAGGTGCGGATAGCATTCTGTACATAACCAGCATAATCGGCGTTCGGCAGTTTCAGCATTTCACGGGAAATTTCGCTGTATGCAGTAATCTTCGATTTCGTCATAGCAGCCTTACCGAACGTTACATCCGTATCAGATGCCGCAGCCCCTTCAGCCGTATATGCCCCATCGGGGATATCGATGCGATACGGTTCTTCATACGATTCGCCGCCATTGAGGTTGACATGTTTTACACGGTCCACCAAGGACGACACGGTATTAAATCCTTCGTTGATTGTAGAGCTGTCGAATGTAGGAACGATAATCGTCGGTGTAGACGTCAGGATGGAACGTTTTTCATGCGGGAACAGACCTTCTGCGGCAAAACGGACAACCGTACCGCGCTGTTTAAGGTTGGCACCGCGCTGTTCCATTTCCGCCCGCGCATCCTGTTCACGCTGTTCGTTGGAAACAGGAGCTTTCATAGCTCCTGCCGGAACGTTGGCGCGTTTTTCGGCTTCTTCGTTCACAGCTGCAGTACGGTCATCAACGACCGGTTCCGGCTGTTTAGCGGCACGTTCTTCAGCGGCCTGTACTTCTGCCTGTGCACTTCTCAGCGTATCAATCTGTTCGCGGCATGCCTGGATGTCGTGATTAATCGAGCGAAGTTCGTTTACATCTTCCGACGCTTCCGAGCGTTTCACAAGCTCTGCCATGCGCTGCTCTAATTCAGTGATTTTCTGTTTAAAATCCATGTGTATACCCTCCTGCTAAAATACGATTCTTCAATTTATATGCATCACGCAGTTCGCTATCCAGCGATTCATTGGCCCGGCTGTCCAGCCCTGCTTTGGCCCTGGCGCTCTCCAGCGCTTCTCTGGCACTTTCCAGTACCATCTGTTCGGACCGCGCGTTGATGTCGGTATCTTTATAAGCGGGGAATGTAACCGCGCTTATTTCAAACACTTTCGAAATTTTAAGGATGTGCCGTGTCGGCATATCCTGGTCCAGGTCGGTCCAGCGGTCTTCCTGGATACGGAAACAATAACTCATTCCGTCAATGTCGCCGCGCTGAATAGCGGAATAGAGCTGACGTGCTTCTGGATTATTCTCAGTATCGACGGATGCGGTAAATGCCAAACCAACGTTATCAATAGTAAGTGTCAGCGTGCTGTTTCCGTTATTATTGCGACTCCGCGCCAGCGGAATCTTACGGGAGTCGTGATTAACAATAAACGGTACGTCCGTCAGGTCACAACCATCAAATGCCCCCGGCTCAATAATTTCATGGAACCAGTCTCCAATATCCGTCTGCCGGTTATATACAGCGGCATGACCATCAATAATCCGTTCACCTGGCTCGCCATCGCCGCCTGAACGGATTTCGGCTCTCAGGTTCTCGATTCCGAACCAGCGCCATTCAAACGCCTTTTTCTTCAGTTCATCAATCTTTGGATTTGCCATCTGGTTTTTCTCCCCCTTTAGTATTCAAATACAACTGATAGCTATCAACAAGATTCTGATTGACGTAATTCAGACTCTGCAGACGACGGTCGCCACCCTCGAACGGTGGCATACCGAACATCGCGCCTATCTGATTCAGCGTCAGAACACCGGTATCATGAGCGATTTTAGCCAGCTCGATCTTCCCATTCGTTGACAGGTGACTCAGCTGATTATAATAACACCGTACGCGGTGCCCCACGTCCTGTTCCCGTTGCGTAAATAGCGCCGCTGAGAACGCCTGTTCGATTTCTATAATGGATTCCTCGACACAAGACTGATAAAACGCGTCCTGCTGGTCGCCGGTATAATCACCGGACAAAACCGCCTCAGATATGCCATATTTTTCACGGATATCCGATTTCAGAAAATTAAGCGTTGTTTCCGGGATGACCGGAACGGCATTATTAATCGGCACATATTCGCCAGCCAGATCCATGGCCACGACGCCGCTTTTTGACTGATGGATATGAGATTCAAAGTCTTCCATGGATTTCTGCAATTTATCGTTGGCGATAACCGTCTTGTTGATAAGCACCCCGCGTATCTGCAATGCACTAATAATGCTCTTTGCAACACCCTGTTTCGCCTCATCAAGCACAGACAGCGTCTGCAGGGTATCCCTGTCGTCAGCAAGACCTAAATCATCGCCGCCGCAAAGAATCGTATTCGTACCGCGCCGCCAACAGAGATGGATAAGGTCTCCCAGCGGAACCGTATCCGTCGTCCCGTCATGCCACCAGAATTTGACGTACCATGTACCATCGTCTACCGGCCCCATCTCGACGCTCTGCGGATTCAGTGGATACATAGCTGTATAATAACGATGCACAGCCCCTTTATTGTCCGTGATTTCGTACCATTCCGGGAAAATCCAGCAGTGACGGGTCTTCATTTTTAGCCATTGCACACATTCCAGGAAATCCTTGGTGGTCTGCAACGGGTTCGGCCGGAACCGGAACAAACGGGAAATATCATCATTCTGTGGCTGTACCGCATCATTCGTGTCAATAACGGATACGATTTTGATTTTCCCTACTTCTTTCGCTACGCGGTTGATGCAGTTATTCACAAGATCCGATAAGTAGATATCCCTGCCGAATTGTTTCATGACTGCGATATTTCCGGTATAGATGGATGTCATGAGTTGATCGTTCCGGTGTTTCTGGTATTTAGTTAACAGGGTAGAAAAAAATTTCAGCACCGGATGTCACCTCCTGCGGGTTCCGGAATAATCAATTTCTGTTGTTCGTGATATTCTGATTTAAATCGTCCGTAAGCGGCATAGGCAATAATAAATCCCAGCGCCCCGTCAATGCGGTTCTTTGACTGGCCGTATACCTTAACCGGCATCATCTGGCTGAGATTGTTCATTTTAAATGCCGTATTAGACAAACACCATTTATCGATAGGGTTGTTATTATAGTTTAACGTTTTACGTTTGAGGTCGCTTTCTAATGCAGACATGGGATTCGACAAAGACAAATAGTCCATAATGATACGCTCAAGGACTTCCTCACCGAAATATTCACCGATGATTTTCTTGAAGTCCTTAGCGTGCCAGTTGTCGTATCCGATTTTAAACGGTATAGCGTGATATTGTTCATACAGCGACAGGAACCAATCGGCGACCATTCTTGCATCGACTTCCGACCCCGGGCAGATAGTAACAAGACCCTGACGCGCCCATTCCCGGTAATCACGTTTTTCCGGATTGAGTGCCTGCTCGCTGTCGGTATCCAGTGCACTTGCCTTGATTTCCGGAATGAAATACATGGACAGCGTTCGTTTCTTCCGCGTCCACGGATCAACGAACAACGCCTTGGCGCTGCACAAATCGGTCGTTTCAGCGAAATCAAGGGAGCCGATATAATACTGTTCGTCGATTTCTTCCGGCTCGAATGTCTGTTCATTCTGGATAGTAGCCGTATCAAGCCATGCCGCCGCAACGCTCTGTTTGATATTGAAATCCTTGGCCAGCACGAAAGCCCGCGTCTTCCGGTTCGTCCGAGCTTCATCGACCATCTGACGAAGGAAGGACCATTTCTTAATTGTTCCCAACCCGGGATTCGCTTTATACCAGGACTGTTCGTCCTGGAACACTTCCATCTCGGTATCCTGCTGATATAGGAATATCAGCCATCTGGGCATATCGACGTCGCCCGTTAATACCTGTCTTGCAAGCCGCAATCGTTCATCAAGATATCCATCTTCTGTAAATCCTTCTGTCGTAATTTCAATATAAAGCGGCTCGTCTTGTGTAGACAAAGCCTGACGGATAGGCATGACCAGCGTATTATCCTGCATTTCATGGACTTCATCGACGACCCCGATGGAAATATTCTTCCCTTCCTTGGCGCTCTGCCGGGCCGACAGTTTTTTAATGGTTCCTTTATTCTGTCGGCTGAATTTTCCCCGCGCATGCTTCTGCCTCTGATTTCCCCAGAATATACCTTTCTGATTCTTATGGGTACACCGCGACAGTTTCGGCGATTCTTCGCGCATGTCGTTCGTGTTTTGGAACAGCAGGTCGGCCTGGTCAAAATCGTTAGATCCGAACAAAATATTGCCGCCCATTGGACCGCACACCCATTCAGCTAATGATATCGCTGACGCCAGTGGCGTCTTACCATTTTTTCTGGCTTCTATTAACAGCACATCCTGATATTTACGCACCCACCGCCTAAGTTCTTCGTCATAGATATGTGGCGCGAAAATCGCCTCAATGATGGCCTTCTGAAATAATTCAAGTTTAAACGGCTTACCTGCAAACGGCGCCTGGCCATGTCGCAATTCGTGCTCAATGAAAGCAATACGTTTATTCGATGCATCGTAATCCATGCGCACGTCGTTGTTATGTATATTATTCATAAGCAGGTTTAGCTCTGCCTTAATATATCGCCCGGCAATGATATCTCCCGATTTGATTTTTTCGTAGTATTCCTGTATATAACTCATTCGTACTCGTCAAGTCCAAGGTCTTCATCCTCAACTGACCGGCCGAGAATACCAGCCAGTTTAAAAATAATATTCGTATAATTCGCCCGCACCTTTGGGAGCATCCGAGATACGGGCAGTTCTTTCTGGCGTAGCGGATTATTTGGATCTATTTTTACCAGACCAGTTTTATCTACAATTTCATGGAGCCGGTCCAGTTCGACACGTAAACGGGCCGCTTCTGCAATCGCTCCATCTACCAGCGCCAGCTGATTTTCATCTACGCCATCGAAAAGTTTTTTGATTCTCTCGTACTCTTCTCCTATTTCCATCAATCTTGCCTCCATTTTCAAAACGTCATCAGAAAAGTCAAAATTTTGGTACAGATGAAAAAAGAGTTCCCTCCACGGTTCAGATTTTTTGCGATTTTTCTTCTGACCCGGGGGGCGGTCCATCGAATTCATCGAACCACCGCTGGATATACCCAGCCCATTCGCCTGCCAGTGTTCCCCGCGCTCGTTTAGCATTGAGGATACATATATCATATGGCTCATAGCACAAGATACATTCGGCTCCTAACCGTACTGCCAGTTCGTCCCGCTCCAGCTGATGCGGAAACCCACCGATGATGTAGGCGTCACCCCAGTGCCCGACACGCCTGGCAATCTGGTCATACAGCAGTCTGCGAATGCCGAATACATTAGCCTTTAACTGATCCGGCTTATCATATAACGCACACCCAGACACCGCCTGATATAACAGGTCCATATCGACGACGAGGTCGCCGCGATGCATCATCTGCCGAACCAACGTTGTTTTGCCGCTGCATGGCGGACCATACACTATATATATACGATGGACGCCCTTGCCAAACCGCTTATGAGCGGCATTGTGGCAGTCGAAGCAGATGAGCTCGACGTTATCAGGATTAAGGGCAATAGACGCATCGTGTACCGTGTCCGGTGTTAGTTCCTTGATATGATGCGCGATGAGCTTCGAGGTGTCGAACAGATAATCCTTATGGCAGACAGGACATACCGTCCCGCGCTCCTGAATGAGAGCCCGTCGCAGTGCGCGCCACGCTTCTGATTTGTAGAATTGTACCGCCCATGACTGTGCCATTAGAACTCTTTCGCCTCGACTTCCCGTTTACGCAGTTCGATATTAGCCTTATCTACTGCCTGTTTGTGCGTATCAGCGTCCGACTGGCCCAGATAGTTCTTGCCGAGGAAAATGGCCATAGCCGCCGATTTCTCCGCCAGGTGGAGCTGTATACGCCTGAGACTGGCCTTCCCGCCTTCTCGTTTTTCTTTGTAAGTTTCGGAGAATGTTTTTCCATATGTACGTTTGCACCAGTTGCTTAACGTCTTATCACTGGTTCCAAACCACGAACAGATTTCTTTTTCTGTACAGAACATCTGACAGAGCTTTTCGAACTGTTCTTTATCGAATTCTTTCCGGGGCATTGCCATGGTCATCACCTCCCTGCGATGGATATAAAAAAGGACATCCGATTGGATGTCCTTATAGGTAGAGAAAAACGGAGGCGTTTCATTTTTCATCTTTTCCTAGTTTATATTATACTACGTTTCCGCGTCTCATGGAGTCCCAATTTGTCCCAACTTATGATAATACGGAGTGAACTCCTGGATAGCCGCCATACGCATACGATAGAACTGAGACCGGGACACATGCATATCGTCTGCTACCTCGTGGATATCCCGACCACGGACGTAGACAGCAATCAGCAGTTCCTGCCCGATGCCATCCGGCATGGTCCGTATCAGCCGCCTCGCTACTGCGCGCCGGTTAATGAGTTCGTCCCACTCCCGCTCGATTTCAGCTATGATATCATCAAGACGTGCAATCTTATCGGCAATATCGGCGGTATGCGTTCCACTGACGTGGTCCTTGCTATAGTCAATAGCCTGGATAGAACATATATCCTGCTCGACACAGGCACGTTCCTTTTCCTTCATCCGGAGCCGTACATCCAGTCGACGGATGGATTCCAGATATTCTGTAGCTGTCATTCATCGTCCCCCTTGAAATACCGGATGAGCATATCCATATATTCTCTTGCTTTTTCCAGGTCTTGTACCATGTCGCCTTTCCGCGGATACCGGTACAGATATTTAATAATATTACCAATACAGTATCCTTCATAACCGTCCGAGCCATCGGTCATAGCGCTAATAATCGTCAAGCATTCTTCGCCACGCCATGTATAATGGTCTGGATGATGAACTGGTTCTGTCATATTATCACCCCCTGTGTCTCATAAAATCACGAATGGTAAATACCAGCCATATCGTTGCGGCCGACCAGACGGCAAACAGCGCGCCGGCAATTAGCATAAAAACCATTAATGTCATACGCTATCACCTCTTAGTTTTGCCATATACATACCGTAAGAAATGCCAAGCTCACGGGATTTGCGAATATGCTCGTCTAGTCTGGAACCAGAATGAACTTTTCGCTGTTGTTTTGCCTGCCGATAATACGCTTCTTTCTGACGAATATTACTCCCAATATGATAGCATACCTGGCCGCAGTATTTTTTGCGTCCTCGTACACGGGAACCGCATACCGGGCATCTGCCGGGTATGGGATTCCAGATACGCCGTGCGATTTCGTTCTCGCATCGCTCACATAGATTGCTATTTGGCATAGCGGACGCGCCACAAACAACGCATGCTTTACTCATCAAGTATCACCTCACAATGGACGACCGACCCGTCTGCCGTGTCACAGGTATACCTAATGACCGTAATATCCGGACCAAACGGATGTCCGTCCATGAAAACGGCTACCCGCTTCAGCTTATTTGTAACTGCCACCGTATGCCCGTACGCATCTGTCACAACATAATAGGTTTTCCGTTGGCTCATTTCGATTTCCTCCGTTTCCCCGTAACACTTAGATATTTCTGCTCGATGCAGTAATCGTTGCAGTCATGTTCGGCCTGTGCGCCTTTGTAGCGCCAGGGGAATTTCCGGCGTCTGGCCGCCTGCTCCTTTCGGTCCGCTTCCATTTCTTCTGGTGTCATTTGGCGAGTAATACACTCGCCAGGTTTATAGTAATTTTTCATGGCTCCCACTCTCCCGCTGCGACATTTGCCAACGCTTTAATAGCAAGCTGATTGACCGTCATGCCTTTCTTTTCGGCTACTGTATCCAGCCGCTGATATAAATCGTCCGTTGCTACCAGCCGTATGATGCGGCGCATCTTCTTGTCAGCTTCTTCCGCATCATATTGAGACCGCGGGCCGTATAGCTTTTCGTATTTTCGTTCGTCGAAGTCACAGGCCATAAACCGTGTCAGTTCGTCCCATGAAACTGTTACGTTGACGCACGACGCTATCCGGTTGATTTTATCGAACGCCTGCTGGCACCGCTTGACTCCGAACCCGAATTCATCATGTAAGGCATTCATAACGATCACGATCATATAATCCAGTGCCTGCGCCGTTATCTGGTCTTTTATCGTAGCCAGATATTTATTGAATTGCTCCTGATCTTCCAGCGAGCGGACACTATGCCGGCCTTTCAATCCCCGATATACATCACTTTCGATTCCGCCGCCTAATAACGGATGTGGCTGTTTGTTGAATCGCTTCTTTGCTCGTGCGGCATATCCCATACTATATACTCCTTTCTATTTCCAACTGACGATATATGGGTCGCAATGATCCGTTGGCGTAACCTCATATCCCAAGTCTTTTAGTATCTTTATTTTTTTTTCACGGCGTCCACCCAGCGCAATCCTGGTATCGAATTCTCCCCGGTCAGCCGCTTCCTTGATTTGTTCCATAACATAGGCCATTTCTCGTAGTTCACTATATGTTTTCATTTCCACAGCAGTGTATGTTTTTATCATTCTTTGCCCCTTTTCTGTGCCATGCGAGCACTTTCAGTAATCGGCACGGATGCTTCGGTCGGCAGATAGATAACCTGGTTCGATGTTTTTTCGATGGCTTCGACCCATTTTTGTTCCATAGCTTCCGGATACTGCCGAATACTTTCGCCTAAAATCCTATTGGCTTCGGCCTGCTTGCTGGCTTCTTCATATATCTTGTCTAAAAACTTTCTCGTCTCTTCCTGACTAGAGATATGTTCCAGCACCGTGATGGCCATGTTTTTCGCCCCAATATATGCACCGTAATCAAATGCTGTGAAATCGTCTTTGTGTCCTGCCAATGCCGCTTTTTTCGTTCTCAGCGTCGTGATGCAGTGGTCTAACAGCACGTCATGCATGGCGTTGATGAGATTAGTTTTGTCCATACGTATCACCTCGCCTTTTAGCCGATTTCTGGAAATAGTTCAAATCTTTCATTATGTTTAACCATCCATCGAATCAATGATGTCGTACGCCGCGTTAAATTCATTTGGTCCGGCTATTGTAAATACGCCTTTTGGACTGGCAAGTAAATACTTGTCTCTATATAACGTCAGAAGTTGAGCAACATCAATACCATACCACCCCTCACCTGCGATGCGAATTGTGAGGCTACCTTCTTTCTGCTTGCATTCAGCGCGACTTTTCTTGCCACCAACGGTTACAGATATTCCATACCCGCATTTAGCGGAGACTATATAAATAATTCTTGCAATACTGCTCACGCTTCCGTCATACTGTGTAGCAAACGTCGCGTCTTCCGGTTTCTGCACTTCGTATATCATGCTTATACCTCCTTCAGTCTTTCATCAATCTTTTCTTTCAGCTGTATCCAGCGCTTGTCTATATCTGCATACAAGCTATGATAAAACCGGTTTTCTTCACCTATGTCCCGGCTCATAATAGACAGATACTTCTTGTCCATAAGTGGTATCTTCCGCTCTATGTATTCGATTGTCAGTCCTACAATATAGCTATTGCGTGTTAACGCATAGCGTAAAGCGGATACCAGCATTTGTTGAAAGTCATCATCCATTGGTACTTGATACATTCGTTGTCACCTCCATGGTATTTTATAGCAATGCATTAAATATACTTTCGAAAATTGGTACAGGTATTGAGTTACCGGCCTGCTTATACAGCGCTCGTCTGGAGTTGACGCCCGCGGCCGCTTCAAAATCTTCGTCGCTGTATCCTTGTAGCCGCCAACATTCTTTTTCAGTCAAGTATCTGTATTTTCCATTACCTATGGGGAAACACCCACTTCCCGGCGCTCTGTCTGGTCGTTCTGTGATTGTGTAGCAGAAATCTTTAATGATAGGTAGCCGCTTGATAGTTCCTTTTTTCCCGATTGCTCGTAACATGCTGGGCGCCTTGACGGTATAAAAATCGTCCACCTGGCCACTCTCTAAGTAATTAGCAATGGGTTGCATCGGCTTCCGTTCGAGTGTATCAAAGTCAAAATCTTGACCGCCCAACACCGATATGGTGAATATTCGCTGTCTGGCTTGAGGTAGGCCGAAGTCTCTAGCATCCAACATGCTAAAGTTGCTTGTGTAGCCCAGCTTTTTCAGCTCATCCATGTACCGCTCATGGTTATGCACCATGTAGCGACTTCTTACATTCTTCACATTTTCCCAGATAATAACCTTGGGACGCCATAATCCCATGTTTTTAACGATATTCAGCGTTTCCCACATGAGCGACGATCGAGTGCCACTCCCTGGGTCTGCCCCTTTTTGACGCCCTGCAATAGAGAAGTCCTGACAGGGGCTGCCGTGAATAAGGATATCAGGCTTTAAGTTCCATCCGCGGACGTCCTGCGTTTTATATGGAAGTTCGCTATTGAATATGGCATTGTAGCTACGCACTGCTTTTTCGTCGATTTCTACGTAATCTATCGCTTTTACGGGAATACCTAAATTCCGCAATGCAACTCTAGGGCTGCCGATTCCGCCAAACAATTCTAATATTTTCAGCAATCAAATCACCTGTTATTTCTCTCTATGTTGTGTTTCATGCACTATGCCATCGAATTCCATTTCATAATCTGATAGTTTCGTTGCTCTGCGTGCCCTTGCCTGGAATTCTTCGATATCCGTAATTTTATAAACACCTGATGTGTATCCATGCTTGTCTTCCCATTTTCTGTATGCGTTAGTAAGCATCTCTTCCAGTTCATAGATATCATCAACAGTCGCGTTATCAATTAAATCAAATGGGAGTTTTGTGTCTGCTTTTTTCGCCTCATTGGCTTCATCAAGCCGTATCTGGTCAATAACCTGTGCTGCATCAACGGTGGGTATGTATTCGTTAATCCGTCCGATAAATACCCGTTCTGTCTCATCTATTTCTGCATCTTCCATCGCCGCTTTTAGCGCATCTTCTTTTGATACGTATTGAAAAGGCAGAAAACTCAGTTCGTTATCAAGGGAATATGTCCACCACGGTGTTTTTTCCCACATGCTATTCACCTCTCTTTTTTGCAGACTGTATTTCCAGCTCTGGGTATTCCATTACGGTCTTTATCGCATCGGCGACGAGTGCGCACACCATTTCATCAACGTGCTTATCTCCGCTCCAACGGTTCCAGTCCTTTTTGTACCGGTATAATCCCTCGTCAATCATTTCTTCGATTGAGTCGGTATCTGATATATCTTCCAGATACACCTCGTTTTTATCGTCGAACTCTTCCCGTATGTGTTCGTTTACAATTTGTCTCCCTGATATTTTAAAATTCAGTTCCCGGATTAAATTAATAAACGAAAGTTTGTCTTCCACGATGTATTCCGGATTTGTTCCCTTTGTGTAATCCCTGAACGACTTCTTAATCTGCTCCCTGAAGCCTTCCCAAAACTCAAACTGATGGAATTCACTCATATCATGCGGGAAAATCGTAATCGCAATACCCCGTGGAAATTGCAAAATGTATCTTTCTGCCATCATGTTATTCGCCTCCGCCGTTAATTACGTGATAAGCTATGTTGCCGGCCGCTTCGTCTATCTCATGTAAGAAAGCTTCCACCTCGTCAGGAGGATTTCCATGTAATACAAGACGCGCGAACAACTTTGTAGTGTCGTATACCTCTTTCGCCTCTGTTGCTGATTCAACAGTACCTTCTCGATTTAAGTAATAGAGATACGCGAGTAATCTGTCATGGATATCTTTTAATTCTTCTTCTGTAATCGTTTCTCCACCTATTTTCATATCTGTATTCTCCTATACCAACCACCCGGCCGGACACCGTTCTGCTGACGGTTCACCGGCCATTAATGCGCATTTATGTGGCGTGTTAAAAATGCAGTTTTGGCATCCTCCGTCGGTATCATTTAGCATGTAATCACAATACATTTTGATTCTTTTAGCATATAACAGTAATTCTTCTTCGCCCGCTGTCATATTTTTCATGGTTTCCTCCTCAATACACAAACACGGCATTTCTTCGCCTCTCAGCTTGTAGCACGCATGGCTGAGGGCGCATGTATCACACGTGTGTTCTACGCAATATCTAATGATCGTCATTGCCGCGTGCCTGGCCTCTACGTCAGTTATCATATATGTTATACCCCTCTATTAATTTACTCAGTCTGGTTAGTTCGGCACGCAGTATCCGTATCCTATCCATCGCGGCCGTACGCGTACAGCAGTGTGCAGGCCACTCAGGCTGGAAATTTTTATATATCGCATCATCGGTATCCCTACACAGACGGTCTGTCATCAACCGGATTAATCGTAATTGCTCAATCAGTTCTTCTTGCTTCATCATTCTATTCACCTACCCTACTGTTCTATATCCCGTCCGGTTTTAATTTTTCCGGACATTAACTCTGGCAACGTTGCATCTCGCATCTCTGCCAGCAACATATTTTCTCGTTGATTTAGTGCTGTTTTAGCATCGGTATATCTTTTACCGTATTCACATTCAATAATGTCACTAATTGTGATGTGGCATCTTTAAGTTCCGTTTACTTCCACCTTTCAAAATATTATGCTATCCCATCGTCTATTCGTCATATACTCCTTTCCTGTTGCACAATCGCTATAACCATATCGAGTGATATCCCGTCCCTGGCTGCCCGCCGCTGTAACAATGCTCGGGTCATGCCGTAACTCATATGAATAAACCGGCCGATTCGTTCGATTGCGTCTATCCGGTCACCATGTTTATATTTACGCATTCTCCCGGCTTTTTGTTTCTTTAATATTTCCCCAGAGTGAGCTTTGTAATATTTGCGCGCCAGGACCGAATGAGCAATGTTATAGCAACGGTTACTACAATATTTATACTTTTTGGATGGAATACCACATATAGGACATGTACCGTTTTTTGGCTTCTGAATATCGCGGAGTATACGTTGGAAACAGACGGGACATATTGTTGCATTGTTCTTTGATTCGAATTCTTTGTTGCAAGCCACACATATCATTTTCGTCTCCTCCGTTTCTTGCTCTGTTCTGATTTTTTCAGCATTAGTTTCGCAATTTGGATACCTGCTTTCGTGTACTCCGGATTATCGAATTGCAAGTGTTTTTGGCACATTCTGGCGTGTTCGGCCCGCGTAATCAATGCCAGATTATTCAGAGAGCAGTTCTGTTTATTTCTGTCTAAAAATATCAGGCAGTACCCAGGCGGAATTGGTCCGTATGCCTGCTCCCATATCCACCGGTGTTTCAGTATCATATATTTCTCTCCCGGCGGCTTGATATGCACATAGCCATCTATATCAACCGATTCATAATTTTCCGGTCTCGTATTATGTGGCATGTGGCCGGGCCGGAACTGAGTAGATCTGCCGCCGGTGCAGCATCCTTTCATTCCTTTGTTCCATGGTACGTTTCCTTTCTTAAATTGTCCGGTAAGCCCGGAATTCATTTTGTACCGGTTACGCATATTCTTTACCTGGTCAAGCGTCATATAGACCCCGAACTGTTCCAGTATCTGTTTCTGCTGATCCTCGTAAGACAAGCCATGACAGTGGTCTTTAAGCCATTGATACTGCTCTTTCGACAGCAGCGGGGCACCGACCCCTGTCTTAAGTCCCAGGTGATATAAGTAATGCGACACCCGGGATGGCGGTATGGCGTAGCCGAAGCGCTGGGTCATCTCAGCGGCGAGGTCTTTCGGCCAGCGGCCTTTATAGTTAGCTTGCAACCACAGAGCCTCGGCGCTGTTCTTGCGCCAGATCTTAGTCATCGTCGTCATCTCCTGTCATGAGCATCTTCGGCGCTTCGGAGTCTTTTCGGTACATACCGTCGCTCCGGGCAAGGGCAGCCTTGAGTACCAGGTTTCCCGTTGCAATGATGGATTGACTGACATCAATAACCGCATCAGTTTTACGGATTTCTTCGTCCAGTTTTTCTCCCGTCAGGTTTGGATTATCGAGCGCACGCAATCGCTGGAAAAGAATGTCATTAAGTTCGCCTAAATCGTTTCTCATGCCTGCCTCCTATAGTTCTTCTATCTGCTTCAGTGTATCTGCAACATCGTTTTTGTCCAGCCAGCCAATCACGTCGTTTGTTATCGGCGTCCTATAATTAATTTTCCCGTCCTTCAGGACTGCCAGTTCATAGAATCCTTCCGGCCCTCCGTATGAAAGGTGGTTCCTGATGACGCTTGCCCCGTAGCCGTTCTCAAATTGGAAAATGTATCGTTCGTTCCCCCAGTCTGACCGGCTTACTTGCGGCAGGTATTTCCCGAATTTCATGCGATCATCTCCCTGTGCTGCCAAAACCTCCGCTTCCACGCTGTGTTTCTGTCAGCGTATCCACTTCCTTGAATTCGATTTCAACGTTCTTTTCTATGAGTCCCTGCATAAACCGTTCGCCTTTCTCGATGATTTCCGGCAAATCGCCGACATTGTCGAACAGCCCTTTGACTTCTCCCCTGTAACTTGCGTCTATAATGCCTACACAATTGGATTGTCTCAATTTCCGATGCGCTCCGTAGCTCGACCGCATGAACAGCTTCATGTGATAACCTTTTGGGATTTCAAACGCTACCCCGGTCCCAACTAACACTCCCGTTTCTCCCGGATAGACGACTACTTTTTCCGGTGCGTAAAAATCGAAACATGCGTTTCCCTCTGTGATGAGTGGTAACTTCACGTCTTCCTTTCCGTAATTGTCTAACCATTTCTTAATCCGTACCTGCATACTTGTCTCTACTCCTTTCTAATGCGCGAATTTTGCCGCTTTTGGACGTTTTGGGCTTGTGCCCATAGGTTTTCATGCCGCGTGGTTTGCAAGTCCTGTCATCGGCGCATACGGGCACCTCTTTGCCATCTGACAGAACGACGTAATGACAGAAACCTGCAATCGGCTTTCCGCAATAATAACAGTGCTTCATGGTTCCACCGCCTCAGAATGGGATTTCTTCCTGTACCTGCTGGCCCATCTGGTTAAATCCGCTTTCCGTTTCCACTTATCCATGATTCATCTCCCCGAGTTTTTTCAACACATCAACCAACGTTGAACTGTATAGTGCCAATCCTTTGCGCATTTCCTCGTATTCCCGGTGCGACTTGAATCCATGACCGCCGATAATCGGGCGGATGGCGTATCCATACTTTGCATCCGGGATCAATTCGCACCCAGATCCGCGCAGGAAGCACAACACATCAGCCAGGTTCTGGTTTTTCAGCGCCGCCAGAGTGAACAGTTGTTCCCATAAGGCCGAATCCCGAGGATGGAACTGTTTAAAATCGTCCGTATATTCCATGACAGGCCAGTTTTCCGGATTGTGGAAATGTTCCGCCCGTTCGACAAGCGTTTTTACGGCCCTCTGCGTTTCTTTGTCGTTATATAGCGGACCCTGCCGGTCCCAGTCGTTCAGTACGTCCCGGAATGCATCTCTAATATCCATGGCGTTCACCTCGCACGATTTCAAGCGCTTCCGTACTGTTGTGAGCAACTCCTGCCCGAATGCCTCGTGCCGTCATGGCATCCAGGAACCGTTTCTGCTCGTTCCTGATGCGGCCGTACGGCGCCTTGACCTCGATAAAAAATATATATCCTGCTGTATCGACTCCGAACAGATCTGGGAATCCTTTGGGAAGGCCTGTATCGAACCATCGGCCGTCTTTCATCCGGACCTTTCCGACGTTCGCCCGGAATATGAGATTACCCGCGGCGGACACATCCATTCGGATCTGATTCATAATATCCGTTTCAGTCATGCTCTCATCCCCATTCTGTACAACATGTACATATATTTCGATGGTATTGGTATCTGTAGTTCAACAGCTTTATGCAATGACCAGGCGAATTTATATTTTTTCGCCTTGCGGAACAGCTCCAGCTGGTCCCATGTCTGGCATTTATGGTAACTGTCGTATGGCTGGTGCGATATTTTCTGTAGCAGCATGTCTTTTACTTTCTGGTCCTGTTCCGTTTGTGTCTGTTTCAGTTCTGCTCCGCATTGCGAGCACCTCGTTGCCGTTGCACGAAGGACGGCGTAACAATTCGGACAGGTACGTACCCGGATTTCGTTTTTCGTTTTCCTTTTCTTCGTCTTTAGTGTCCATTCCCGTTTATCGTCCGGGAGTCCATGACGCAGGTAGTTCCCTACGTGGTCCAGGATAATAGCCGTTTTCCCCGGTTTGAATCGCATGGATCGCATGGACTGCTGTATATGTAGTGTCAGCGATTTCGTTGGCCGGAGCAGTACGACGGCCTCGCAGTCCGGCACATCAAATCCCTCGCCGAACAGGTCCACGTTGCAGACAACCTGTATGGTGCCATCACGGAATGCCTGCACCGCCTGTTCTCGTTCCCGTTTCGGTGTCGCGCCGTCCAGATGCACGGCCTGTATACCGATGGAACGGAAAGCGGCCGCTGTCTCCTTGCTTGCGGCAATGGATGCGCAGTAGACGATAGTTTGTTTGCCATCGGCATACCGCTTCCAGTTTTTTACGGTATCACCATAAATGACGTGCTGTTCCATCAGCTCTGCCAGTTCCTCTTTGACGTAATCACCGCGCCGGGTGTGCAGGCCCTTGGTATCTGCCAGCGTTACTCCGTAATATTCATAGGGCGACAAGTAATGATTCTGGATTAGCCATTCTGTGCTGACAGATTCAATCAGATCGTCGAACACGTCACCCAATCCGCCTTCATTCATCCGCTGCGGCGTCGCCGTAAATCCCAGGAGATAGGCGCCACAAAACGCGTCATAGATACGCCGGTACGTACGGGATAACGCATGATGCGCTTCGTCCTGCAGGATGACCGCCGGTTCCGGTATTTTTGCAATCCGGCGCGTTACCGTCTGGACCATGCCAATCTGGCAGAGTGCCATGTTGACACCCATAGAGCTAAACGTACGTTCTATCTGGTCGCACAGCTCCCGGCGATGTACCAGGAATAGGACCCGGTTGCCCTTATCCGTTGCGGATTTCGCAATGGCGGCTTGTATGACGGATTTACCGCCACCACATCCAAGTACGGCAACGATGTGCCGATGACCACATACCATCGACAGCTTTATTTTTCGCACTAATTCTTCCTGATACGGTCGTAATTTCATAATATCTTCCTTTTTATGTAAGACTCTTACCCAAAAACATACATTGCGGACCCCCCGCAAACCGCATGGTTAAGCGGTTTTTCAGAAAAAACTTACAAACTTACGTTTTTTACGCCGGGTGTCTACATATATATATAAATTAATTGGGATACGCGATTTTAATTGCGATACATAATATATATATTTTTATGTAAGATATGTAAGTTTGTAAGATATGTATTTATAAATGGCTCAACCATGCGGTTTTTCTAAACTTACCTAAAACTTACGTAACTTACCTTAAATCATTTTGATTTTAATATAATTTCCTTTGGCACCATATACGGTGGTTTGATGGACAAATCTTCCCTGACTGTTCAAAATCAGGAATCCCATGTCCTTCCATTTCTTTTTAACGGAATCGAAGTTGTATCCCATATTCTGCATTTCTCTGATTAGTACGGATTTATTGAACAACACGGTATCATCCGCCATGATGATGCCCCACACCTGTCCTGGATTTTCGTCCGGGCTTATGAACCGTGCCGCGTTTTCATTCACCAGATCAATAATCGAGCTGTACGCCCGCTGGGCCGTATCTACCGACTCCTTGGTCTTAAGATACGGAGCGACCTTTTCCGTGGCGATAGGGAACGTATTGGGCCAGAAAATACGGTTTGCCAGTTCGTCCGCTACCAGGAGTAGTGCCATAGACATAGCCAGTTTCTCCGTTGTATCGTACCGGCTTAGAAGGTTTCCAAACCGCGTGTTATATGCCTTCTTTATTTCGGCATCTTCCGGCAGAGATTCGATATATCTCTTCCCCGCCGTCCCGTAGTTGTGGCGAATAAAATCAACGACCCGGTTCCCATCGGTTACAAGTGGCGTCGTACATTCTATCTCGATCGTGCGGTTGTATACCCCGCCGCCGCTGCGTGGATTCGTTGCCGGTTCTTCCCCGGTGAACAGGAATGCGTTGCGCCATTCCATCCGTTTCTGGATTTCAGAGCCGCTGTTCATGCGTCCCCGGTTGATACCTTCTGTCAACTGCATGATGAGCTTGTCGTAATTCCCGTCCCGGGTCCGGATTGTCTGCAGTTCGTCCCCGAAAAACGGGATGTTGTGCAGAATATATGCTGATGTCATCAGAGCGTTCGGTGTGCTGTTGAGTGTCCGTGTTAGCGCACCCATAGACGGATTGCCCCAGATGCTAGCCGCCGCCATGAGAGCCACGGTCTTGCCGCTACCCGTTCCGCCCCAGAGGTGGAACACGAACGGCAGGCCGCCTATCTTCTCAATGAGCGGACTGGCAAATGACGCTGCCATGGTAAGCCGGAACGGAATATTTTCCCGCAGGTGGTCCATCCACGCACACCACATGTCAAGGTCGCCACGTTCTGTGACGTTTCCGACTAATGACCGGTACTGCGTATCGCAGTCTACGATGATTTCCCGGCTGTACGGCAGGAAGCTGCCATTTACCCATCCCAGATGTCCCGATGATAGAACAGGATTCAGCTTATCGGGATTCAGGGCAATGACGTTCATAAGATAGGATGACAGGAGTTTCGCGTTTTCCGTTCCTACCGGTACACCCTGGTCTGCCAGATTGATGATTTTACTGGCATTTGAGATGGTCGATGCCGGCATGGTGATGCGCTTCCACTTTCCATCAATATAGAACGCGATCCGGAATCGGAACGTCCCGTCCTCATAATTCTCATAAACAGCTGTGGGGGCGATGGGAACCGGCGACGCCGTTTTCCGTATCGGCCGGTTGTTTTCGTCCACATACAGCTGGAATACGCCATGTTCGTTGGCAATCCATTCGCCCGTTTTCAGTGTCATTCCGAACCCAGCCGGGAATTTCGTGACATTTTCTGATGTGATGCCCCGGGCGGTATTTTCCTGTAGGAACGTTTTCCATACCCGGGAAAAAATCCGGGATATCTGAAGATCATGCGCCCGGTTCGCGGCCAGAGCCAGTATGCATTCCCGCTGGGACTGGTCTTTGATGTCATATATCCGTTTCAGGACGTCTGGCTTGACGAGATCGTTCTTACTGAGCGTGGAAAAATAATCCTCGTCCAGCGTAACAGGCCGGTAGTTCCGTACAACGTCCGCATCGCCACCATGGTCGAAATAATCAGCTATATCGCCCTTTCTGGGGCATTCCGGCCATATGGCGGTCATCGGTATGACCTGCACGGTAACGGGCCACGCATGGGCATAATCGGCGCCTTTTTCGTCGTTGTCCGGGATGAGATACACTGTACGGAATTTCTTCAGCATGGCCATATCCGTATCGGACAATTTAACCTGTTTCTGCGCTCCCGTATTAGCCGTCGTCGCAAGAAATCCATGCGCTGTCATTGCGTCGGCGCATTTTTCGCCTTCTACGATATACAGCGGCTCGGCTTCCCCAGCCCGGTTCATTTTGTCCAGATTGTACAGATTGTCGCATCCATCCGGTTTTCGCTTTATGATGCGGCCTGTTTCGTCCCGATAGGCAAATACGAATACTTTGCTTCCGTCGGAAAACTTCCGGCGGAGCTTAAAATATTCCGTTTCGCCATCCGGGTTTTTATATTCATAGGATTTTTCGTCTGTCACCGTCCGTTCCACCGGCCCGTCATGCCGCGCTCCCAGAGACTCGAATGCCGGAAGCAGGTCCGGGAGTTTGGCATTGCATTTCTGGCAGTATGCCAGCAGTTTACTGCCATCGTCTTTTAGATACAAATGATGACCGCGGCTGTCGCCTGCCTCGCATAACGGACAGGCGGCAACGGCGGTATTGCTATCTTTTTGTTTGACGTTGTTTAGGACCGGTAAAATGTCAGATAGTTCCAGCCTAGAACGGTCAGAATGGAAGGTCTGCATCATTGATGACTTCCGGCTGCTGGGTATCCGGTCTATCCAGTTTCTTCATGGCAGGTATTTTAAAGTCCCCGTCATGGATTTTCTGGGGAGTCGTCAGCTGTTTTACAGCCGTACGCACCCCGATACTTCCATCTTGTTTTTCGTATTCTTCCTGCCCCAATACAACACCAAGCGAAAGCCCGATAAGCTTCTGTTCGTCTCCATCAAATCCGGCCTTCGTGAACTTGCCGGGATTGGACCGTTCCAGGTCTCCCAGAAAAGCAGCGAAGAAATTCAACGCCTTTTCCTTGTAAGAACGGTACATGCGCTGGTATCCCCAGCTCTGACCAGTGCTTTCTTCATATTTTTTCCCGTAATCCTTGAATTCGCCTTCTGCGATGTCCAGATACACAAGAAGATATTCCTTGTCCGGTACGTCTTCGACGTCTACAATCCGGCATACATATCCCCCCGCTCCTGGGCGGGCAAATTCCTGTGCTTCATCGATGTCTTTCCAATTGATTTGTTTCATTTCTGTTTTTCTCCTTTCGTGAATCCGTAATACTGCCGGATGGTAGTATCAACCATCTTGAGGTCGTTTTCGATTTTCGGCTTGAACATATCCATCGGCGATTTCGCTGTAGTCGTACCGTCGGACTGAGTGAGGAAATAATGCTCCTTGCCGTCTGTTTCCGCTAGCAAAACGATGGAAAACAGGCCCTCCAGCGTCAGCTGGTTGTCCAGCATCTTTCCGGATGTTTTAGCCTTGATATGGCCATCGTCGGCACGTTCGATATGATGTAGAAAATATACGATCGTATCATCTGACGTCTCGTTAATGACCGTCGATACCAGGTTATAAAAATTCAGGGCGCAGTCTGTGAATTTCTGATAACCGATTTCTTTCGCCCGGGCGAACAGCCCGAACGCCATCAGATACTGACTGTCGTCAACGACGTATATTTTTAGGCTGTTTTTCTTAAGCGTCGCCTCGATAATCTGATATGACGGATGATTAATTAATGGCAGCCGTTTCCGGAATGGCAGTGGCTTGCTGGCAACGTTGAAAACGCCCAGTTCGTTCTCGCTGAAATTCCGCAGGCTGGCCGTTTTCCCGCTTCCCGACTGGCCAAGGATTAGTACCGGTATACCCATTCAGAACCCTTCTTTCTTCATCATTAATAAGTGTTTGTATGCAATACGCATTGTTGGTACATCCATATACCCAAAATGGCATTCTTTAACAGGGATGTTCATACGACGGGCCAACTCTTCGTATGCCCTAACTCGTTTCTTTTGAGCATGTCGTTTACCATGCCAGAAACTGTCAAACAGTTCGTGGCAGTACATCCGCGCCCGGCGCATTTTCTTGTCAGCCAGAATGCCTAATGCCTTGTTGGAATGAAAATGTGTTCCGACGTATGCATGACACCGCTGACATAAATATACTTTTCCGGGGTGTTCCCTTGCGTAATCGGCTGAATAAACCCTGCTGTAATCTACCAGCCTTACAGGGCCGCCACATATATTACACACACGGGGATATAGATTAATCATTTAATCTGTATATTATTCCGTTCCACCAGTTCCGCCCCGGCAATGGATTCACCGTTTTTCAGGGCGTTCCGGATGCCAGATTTATCGATTTTATCCGGCTGGGGGATTCGGAACTCAGCAGGGATACATTTTTCATCATCAATCTGTACAGCCTGGGACTTACGCCACGTGATAGCAAACTGCAGGTCTTTTACTTTTTCGCCATTCAGGATGGTCTGCAGATAGCTTTTCAGCTGTTCCGCCTTGTTTTCGGCTGTCTTCCGGCGGATGGCAAACGCGGTTTCCTCGTCTTTCAGCGCCCTTGCGTCAGCAACGAGATTTTTATACCACAGAGCGATATTCTTGATTTTCTGCGATCGTTCCATCGTAAGCTCGTCCAATTGTTTCAGGTCAATTACTTCCCCAGTCAATGTATCTACGGCTGATTTTTCATCGATACGGATACAGTTCCGTATCTGTTCGTCGATTTCATACAGCGTCATTCTTTTTTACCTCCTTTTCAAGTTCGTATGATACTGCGTCGATTCTAGATACGATATATAGTATGGCTTCTGCATCAGTATATTTATTCAATAATTCAGTCAACGATAGAATTTCTTCTATCAGAATTTCCTTCTTCATTTACGTTTCCTCCAGTCGTAATAAATGGCAAGTAGCTCTGGCCAGTTTTCTGCAACGGGGATGCCATTTCGGGCGGCATATTCGTATTCTGCCCGGCAACCGACCGATGCCGTCCAGTTTCCTGTCATCAGTACGGCGTCGCACCGGGATTCGAGTTCAATCAGTAGTCCCAGATCCCGGGCGTATTCTGTCGGATCGTAGTCCCGGCAGGTTATCGTTAGCGCCGGTATGAATAATACATCCGGCAGGTTTTCGGCGTCGTTCTGGCAGATGCGCCGGACGTCTTCCTTTGCGGATTCTTTTCCACCGAATGGATGGGATACATATACAATCATTGTCTAGCCTCCTGTTTCGTGCTATACTATAAGTGGTTGATTCGTCCGCTTCCAGCGGGCGGATTTTTTTTACAACAATCCGGCAAATATGGCCATAATGGCGATAACCGCCGCAAAGCCAACACCTTCATTGGCGTCATCGCCTTCCGGTTCGGCCCGTACGCGGGCCTGTTTCTGGTTCACCCATTCCGGTATATCCGGAATGGGCTTTTTGTTTATCCATTCTGCAATGGTGATCTCCTGCCGCTTCATGCTTTCGCCTCCCTTTCTTTCAGGACTTTTATAACGTCTCGTCCTTCGTATTCCTTGAAAAATTTTTTTATTGCTTCTGTGCTGAACTTCCGACGCCTACCGAACAAGAGCGCCGGGAGGATATCGGCTTTGGCCATCCGGACGACCAGTGCTGGGGCGATGCCCAGACATTTAGCCGCCTCGTTGACCGATAACAGCCGGTCTTCTAGTTTCTGCGTTTTTTCCGCCATGATATCGTCTCCTTACATAATCCAGTCTCCGCCCTGTCTCAGGATGTCATAGAGCATGGCCGGGACGTTATCCAGTGCGATATTGATGTTTTTCGTTGCGCCGCCTTCCAGGTCGGTCAGCTCGACGGTATCATTGTCGATGAGCCTTAACTGGAAATGCTTGCCGCCTGCCGCCAGCGCGCTTTCAAAATGCGCCAGTGCCATGATTTTCTGTGCGTTTGTGGTCATGATATCGCCTCCCTATAACTGCGCCAGAATCTGACGAATTTCGAGTACCAGGGCGGTAAATGCTGAATCGGATAATTCCCTTGTTTTCAGCCGCTCCATGCATAAATCAAGCAGTTGTTCATAGTATTCCTGCTTCAGCTTGAACCGCTCCGACTGTTTGATGGCGTCCTCTTCTGTCGTATCCTCGAAAAGAAACTTTTTGTTGCAGATGACTTTGTGCGGTGTGACGGTAATCAGCCCCTTTTTCTTGAGCCGGGATTTTGTCGTATTCTGCATCTGCTCCGACCATCCCAGCGCCGCGGCCGCGTCTTTGTTACCGATATCCGGCGATTTGAGATACAGCTGATAGAGCTGCTTTTCTACATTTCCCATAAAATAGCCTCCGTATGATACAATTAGTTTGAGGTGATAGCGTATGAAAATGTCTGATTACGGACCATTTGTCCCGCTTAATAAAGAGCAGTCTAAAATCCTTACTTCCATTTTGCAATGTTATCGGGATGACCAGGTTTATTTTGCTTCCCGTTTCGTTGAACTATATCGGGATTACGATCCCGGAAAATTGGAAACGATTATTCGCGATTTAGTTTCCTATGGATACCTGACTGATTGCCAGACAATCTATCCGACTAATCTCGCCCGGCATCGCCGGTATTGGCATTGGCTATATTGGAAATATAGGCTTGTCGTCCCGCTATTCGTTAGTATTTTGGGAACAATCGTAACTAATCTGTTACTGTACGCTATAGACTGGCAAACTGTACTATCAAGAATATCCATATTGAAATAATGGATAATATCGCCCATAGATAAATCGACAGGAACATCTGGGCTATATCCCTGCCATACGTTTCCTCCTGCTTATCGAGGAACCGTATGATGCGGATTTCTAAATCGTGCATAGTGGTTTCTCCATACGAGTAAATTATGTTTTGATTTCTAAACTTTTAGGGTAAAAAAATATAAAGAAATGTCGTTCCACGGGATATTTAATACGTCCACACTTTTTTTTATTTCGTCTTGAGTGAATTCTGTTTCAGATTGCATTTTATTGTACAACGCGGTTCTGCTTACGCCTATTTTTGAAGCAAATTCATCCCTTGTAATTCCCATTTCGGCCAATCGGCCGATTAATTTAGAATAGTTGTATTTCATTGTTTGTTCACCTCCTTGTTTTGTTTTCTAAACATATAGTACTCCAGCGAACGTTAAATGTCAATATACAAAAATCAGTTTTCTAAACATTTTTTTCTTTTTTTTATAATAATTGTTGTGTTTTCTGAACATATAATGTATAATAATTACAAGAGATATAAAAGAGGTGGTACATAATGGATACCAATGATTTTAGTTATAGACTCAAAGAAGCAATGAATCTAAGAGGTATGAAACAAATAGAACTTGCAGAAAAGACTGGTATTTCTCGTGGAGCATTAAGTTCATATATTTCTGGCAGGTGGAAGGCTAAACAAAATAATATATATAAGTTAGCGTATGCTCTTAACGTATCACCTGCTTGGTTATTGGGTTATGATGTTCCAATGGAACAAAAACAAAACGATATTCCTCTTCCAGATGGTGCGTTCCGCCCGGCATTGAAACGTGTCCCTATGCTCGGATATGCTGCGGCTGGCGAACCGCTCGAAAACCTGGATGGCCAGGATACGTACTATGTCGAAACGGATAGTAAATACCGTGTAGATTTCTGTATCACGGTCCGTGGTGACAGTATGATTAATGCAGGAATAAACGATGGTGATATTGTGTTTGTGCGCCGACAGCCGGAGGTGGAAAATGGTCAGGTCGCATGTGTAGAAATCGAGCGCAGTAAAGTCTGTATCAAACGGTTTTACAAAACAGATAATGGTGTTACACTCGTTTCTGAAAATCCTAAATACGCCCCGTTGCAGTTCAACGAAACAAATTGTGACGATTTCCGTATTTTAGGATTAGCCGTAATTAAACAATCTGAAATACATTAAAAGGATGAGAAAAATGAAAAAGCAATTATTGACAATTTCGTGTTTAATGCTTATGTCATCTACTATTTTCGCGGCGAATCCGGTAGATGAATTGCGCGCAGAATTGACGGGAACATCTGCAACGCAGGTTCAATATACTGTAAGTGGAAATTTTTTAGATGTCAATCCGGAAACGTATTCATCTTTTTGGCAAATAGGGGCATATCATAAAGATACAGGTAATATAGAAGCTCCCGAAAATTATTGCCATCGCCTTATAAAGGGTCATGACAGAAATTATGTTGGGCTTATGACGTCATCAATGATGGTAAAGTATATCGCCTATTCTGCAAATTCCAGATTGTTGTCTGTTCCATTTGATTTTAGCCAATCTGTAATAAACAGCAACGATATGGCTTATATAGTTACCTGGGTTCCGATGGGATCATCATTGCTGGGTGGCGATATAGCAGTACAAGTCCCAACGCAACGTCTGGTTATTGTTAAAAATAATGAAACAATAAGACCGGCATTGATGCAACAATCGTTGAGATTACTGATGCCAAATAGTTATGCTCCAATGTTTTATGCATTTCATAAAAATATTATTTTAAATGCTCCTTATACAATTAAATTCGTTGATGGGTTCGGAAATATTAAATCATATGAAATAACCAAAGATGCCATTGAAAAAGCAATAACAGCAGAAAATAATTTTTATCAAATACATTGATGCTTTCAAAGGACGCTGATTTTCAATGAAACTAAAGAAAATACTCATATTATTATGTATCATCTTTGCGGTCTGCATGCCGGTGTCGGCGGACCAGTGGTACTGGGTCGGTAGCAATGAATATGTATCTATGTATGTAGACAATAACCACGTAAACAAAATGGACGACTTCGCCCAGGTCTATGTACGAGTCGTCTACGCGGATGGGCATTCTTTTATCGGGCAGGCGCTTGTTTCTAGTTCCGCCGCTACCATCCAATTTCCGGAAGTCGCTATCTATGACAGTAACGGCCAGTATCGAGGAATGCGTACGGTTCCTGACCTGATGTATATACAGGCCGTTCCTGGAACGCTATGGAATACTTTATTTAATCTTATCTTTTAATAATAAAAAATCCCTAATACATTAGAAGGAGGAAGATTTTAAATGATTAGAAAAATAGTCTTTATTGACGAACTAAACGAAAAAAATTTTACTGACGAAATCATAACTAATTTAAATTCAATGCAAAACGATGAGTATAAAGTTGAAATACAATATAAGCCAATATCAGGAATACGTGCGGACAGCGATGAATCAGAATCATTTATTCATTACACGGCGTTGATTTTAGGAAAAACCGACGATAAATAAATATTGCGAATCGAGGTGTATAGTATGACAATTGATATGATTCTTATATTATTAGGTCTTGCGCTGATTCCCGCGTTCATCGCAAGCAATAAAGGGCGTAGTTTCGTATTGTGGTATATATACGGTGTGTGTCTGCTCATTATAGCTATTCCCCACTCCCTGATTATTGGTAAGACGAACGAACAGAAAGAAAAAGAATTGAAAAACGCTGGCTATATCGAATGCCCATATTGCAAGGAACCGGTGAAGGCCGGGGCTGTTGTCTGCCCTCATTGCCGCCGGGAACTTCCAAAATCGGAACCACAAAACACAGACAACATGATAAAATGTCCTACTTGTGGCATGATGGTCGAAAAAGGAACGGAGCAATGCCCGCGCTGTCATAACTTAATCCACTAAATTATTAATAAAAAAATCCGCCGTAATTTATACGGCGGAAAGCATAACGACTAAATATCTAATTTTATTTGTTCGGGTCGTTCTTTTACTTCTAAAATTTTTGTAACTGTATATTCAGTAGACAGCGTTTTCCCTTTCTGTATTTGTTGGATGTGATATCTAATACGAAGCATGTCCCCGTTTTTAAAAGCAATGTTCCCTTTATCAACATCATCTAAAAATTTTTCATCTTTAATAGTTGCCCAAAACGTATTATTCCCATCTGTTAGTTTCCACTTATTTCCTTTTTCAAAAGTAACAGACGTTATTTTTACAGTCATTTCTTGTTCTGGAAACGTTTCTATATATTCTGCTGAGTTTGCCGGCGGGGCTTTGAAATAAGGTACATCTGTTTTATCTATAGACTCGATTGCCTGTTTATTTGTTGATTGCTTGGGATCTCGTAATTCAAACGTATCAATTCCTTCGGTCTGTAAAGGCGCTAAAACACGATCAATAGATTGCCGGCAATTAATATTGAGATATACATTAAATGTATTTTGACTAGTAACAATGGTCTTCCCGTCACTTAACGTTACAGTTACTTTATTTCCTTGTTCTTCAACTGCTTTAATTTTACGTCCCTGTATTTTTTTTATAAAAGTAAATATTCCAGCAACAATCCCCTCACCAATGGCTCCCCATCCAAGTACCGTCATAATACTGCTAAGGCCATTTTGATCTGCTGTCGAAACAAACAACTGTACCTGCTGTATAAGGGAATATTGTAAAATGGTTGTGATATCAAAAGAACCTTTTTGTATGCTATCCTGATTCAATAGGACTTGTATTTTTTGTTCTCCTCCAAGAACTTTATTTACGTTGTCAACTAAATCGGCGAATGCCAATAAGGAGGGGGCAAGTTCTCGAACATCTATAGTTCCCTGCTCTAATGCTGGACCATCATAAGCAATCCTTGCCTTAGCTATATTTTTACTCATTGCCAATCCCTCCTCTCTTAATTTTATTATATCATCTTTTGTCAAGAAATAACTAAAAAAACCCTGTTACCGTTCGCGACACGATAACAGGGGATGTGCGGGGCGCCATCCTCGCACGCAGTAAATCCACCACCAGTCAGGGCTGATTTACAGGTATAGTATACCACAATCAGCCCGCTATCCGCTATAGCTATAAGGAGGCTGATTTTTTTATGTTTCTACGTCAAATAAACGGCCGTTGGTATTACACCATCAACGAAAAAGACAACCTGGGCAAATATCATAAGCACGAACATTTCGGAGGATTCACCCGGACAGAGGCTGCTAAAGCGTACCGCGCTGCCATGCAGGAAATCGACCGGACGGGGAAGTTTTTCGAGCCGAGCGATATGTTATTTCCCGATTTTCTTAGTGAATGGATGGAAAAGGAGGTCGAAATTAATCGCAAGCCAAATACAGCCGATACATACGGCAGTATCATCCGGAACCATCTGGCCCCGACATTTGCGCGGATCCGGCTGAAGGACCTTACAACGCCCATGCTCCAGGATTACATTACGGGTCTCAGAAATCAATATTCCTGCGGGACGCTGAAAGCCATCATGGCCGTACTTCGTGCATCACTGCGCTGGTGCGTAGCAAATCGGCGGTACATCACGATCAACCCCATGGATAACGTACGGCTTCCGCGGTATGAACCTAAAATTGCCGCTGTAAAAATATTCTCACCGACACAGATCCGAAAAATATTCGAGCGGTTCCCCCGCGGGAATCAGCTCCATATGCCCTGCATGCTGTCCTATTGTACCGGCATGAGACTTGGTGAGTGCCTTGCCCTTACCTGGAAGCACGTAGACCTTGCGTCCCGGACCATTGAAGTCGTGGGAAATAAATACGATAAATCAGGAACCTGTATTCAGTCGCCGAAAACAGAATCATCTATCCGGGTCATTACGTTCGGCAAGAAACTGGCCGATGAACTGCAGGCCCAGAAACTCTGGCAGGAGAAAAATAGTTTCCAGTATGGGAAATATTATGATCGCACGGATTTTATTTGCACGGAAGCCTGCGGGAAGCCGCTTACAAGTAATAATCTCCGGTATTTTAATCTTTGGTGCCGGCAGACGTTCGGCGGGCTTAGTTTCCATTCATTCCGGCATACGCACGCAACGATGCTGATAGAAAATGGTCTTGCGCTGGATTACGTCAGCAAGCGGCTGGGACACTCATCTATCTATACCACGGCCAATGTCTACGATACGATAACCGACAAGCGCGAAAAAGAGGCTCTCTCCGTAATGGACAGTATACTTTAAGGTATTTCCGCTATTTCAGATTTATAGCGGAAAAAATAGCGGAAAAAGTCCCGCGAGCCCAGTGTTTATGCGGGTTATCCGTTTCATTAACGTTATCGGAAGTAATACCTTCTCTCTATAATGATTTAGGCAATGTGAAAAACCAAATCTGACTTTCTTGTTCAGACGGTGCATTTTTCTTAAGGCTGAGTTTTACTTTATGGACTGTTTTGTCTTTATTATATATCATGACTTTTTTGTCGCTGTCATAGGTATAGTCTGATACATCGGCTGACGGGGCTTTGGGGTCCTGTACGGAAATGTCCATACCAAAGTCATTGTCGTTTACGACGGCTATGGTCCTGCGGTCCGGCAATAGTGCCAGGCCTTCGGCTTTTTCGATATTCCAGCCGTTGGCACGCAGGTCTAAAACGAGTTCTTTCCTGGCTGGTATCAGTTTTCCGTCGAGGCGTCCATATTCCAGATCGCCATTATTTGCTACGGGCGTGGCACCATTGAGATCCACTTTATAAATCAGGTTTTGCATGACACCATGTTGTTTCCCCTGTTCAATCATCAGGAACTGGCCGTGACCGATGGAGGTGATATCGCCTAATTTGGCGGCTCCTGTGTTTTTATAGCCTGAATCGACAGGGTAAGCGTACATTTTCGTTTCTTTAGTTACCGGGTCGAGTTCTACAATACGTGTATATTTAGATGTTTTGCCCGTTTTGCCATCTACATTCAGCGGACTCTGAATCAAAGCAAAGATATGTCCTTGTTCATCAATGGTCAGGCCTTCACTGCCTCTATTGGGAACGCGGCTGGCAAGGATGCTGGGCAGTCCGGCACCAGGAGCAAATTTTTCCACTATATTGCCATTCTTATCGGCTTTGACGATAAAAGGGCCGTATTCGTCGCTGATCCAGAAATTACCGTCTTTATCTATGGCCAGTCCTTCCGTATCCAGACCGTTGATATCGGTTCCCAAATCCTTCATTTTGAAATTGAGGGCGATTTCCTTTGTAGAACCAATCATTCCTTTCGGTACCGGTTTGCCTGTAATCGCTTTCCCCTGTACCTTCAGCGGGATAGATTCTGTTATATCGGCACGATTCTGTCCGGGACGTACGGTAATGACTCCGATAGACGGGGCAAAATCGGGGGTTGGGAAAAATTTTCCACTTACTTTTTTACCATTTTTTATGTATGTCGGGATGTCTCCATTAGGGCCCCGGTCTGTAATTGCATAAAATTCGATGGTTCCATCGGTTTTGATATCCTTCAGGGCCAATGCCGACCCGTATCCCGGATTAATGTGATGCTTGAAGGCTTTTTCGTTGCCTTTATAGGGCAGCTGATAGGAATCGGCATGTACAATATACGATTTAGTCTGGACTCCCTCAGCCAGCACGGCAGCACTTCCCAGACAAGACACGGCCAATCCTAGAGCTATCCAGCGTTTCCATTTTTTATTCATATGAAATTACACCTCCTGTATATCTGCATTCACTATATCAGGCTGATGTAAACAATCTGTCAAGACCAGCGATGTGTTTGGTAAATTATTTCATATATTTAGTGATACATAGGGAAATTTTCTTGTCAGAATATGGAATAAAGCGTATGATAAAATACGTCAACAAACCGGCTTAGCCGTGTAATCGTAGCATTATCAATGTATGCAGAAAGGATAATGGCATGGAACGCATTTCCTATGAAAATAAGATTTTAATTCTCATGATGATGGTTTCGTTCATCAATCCGTTCACCAGCAGTGCTCTTACGACAGCTCTCCCTGACATTGGAACTGCATACGGAGCCAGTGAAATGGCCCTGAGCTGGGTCATTGAAACGTTTCTCATCGTCTCCACTATCACGATTATGCCCGTCAGCAAAATGGCAGACCGGTGGGGCAAACGGCGCATATTCTTAATCGGCGTCCTTCTCTTCTGCTGTTCTTCTCTATCGGTATTTTTCGTTTCATCCATTATGGCATTGCTCGTCATACGCGTCCTGCAGGGGCTGGCCAGCGCCTGTATTTTTGCTACCAATATGGCAATCATTTCACTCGTTACCAATCCTCAGCGCCGGGGCCGTGCTATGGGATTTACCATAGCGGCTGTATATAGCGGCCTGTCTTTTGGCCCTGTCCTGGGCGGCTTTTTTTCGTATTATTTGAACTGGCAGGCTATTTTTTATTTTATTGCCCTCGTATGTGCCATTGTCTATCTTTTATCGCTGCGCTATATGAAAGAAGAATGGATCGTCAACGCTGGCGGCAGTCTGGACGGTACAGGCAGTCTTTTGTATGCACTGGCTATGGTAGCCGTCATGACCGGCCTTTCTGAACTAGCCGTCTGGGACGTTGGGAAATATCTGCTGACAGCAGGACTATTGGCATTCGGCGTATTCCTGTATCGTGAATGGCATACGGCCAGCCCGGTTCTGCCTGTACGTATTTTTTCCGGCAACCGTGTCTTTTCCTTTTCCAGCCTGGCTGCCATGCTCAATTATTGTGCAACCTTTGGCATCAGTTTTCTCTTGTCCATTTACCTGCAGCGTGTCATGGGCATGAATGCCCGCGATACGGGACTCATCTTGCTGATGCAGCCTGTTTTCATGGCGGTGTTGTCTCCGGTGACAGGTACACTTTCCGATAAAATCAGCCCGTCTGTCCTGGCTTCATCCGGCATGGTGTTCATCACAGCTGGTCTTGCCACACTGACCTATACTGTCACCCATCCGTTGTTTATCTGTATTATTGCCGCCCTGGTTATCATCGGTATCGGTTTTTCCCTCTTCACGGCCCCCAATAACAATGCCATCATGGGTTCCGTTACACCCCAGTATTACGGTGCTGCCTCATCCGTCGTCGGAACGGTCCGGCTCATCGGGCAGGTCCTGAGTGTTGCCATTATTACACTGATTCTTTCGCAGAACCAGAATGGTACGGTATCATGGCTTACAGCCCATATCCAGCTGGCATTTTTGATTTTTACCATTCTCTGCGCCATTGGCATCATCCCCTCTGCCATACGCAATAAAACCTGACAATATCCGGCTTTACAGACACACAGGATATCTATTTTCAGCGGAAAAAGCGGCTAATCCAGATGAAAAAGGATTGCGGCAGGATACCGGAGCTGATGCGATGAAGTGTAGAAATCAAGTCAGGAGTAATGACGACACGTCCCTGACGGATTTGACGGAAAGAACGGCGGGCGATAGTCTTCTTGTCTCCGGCAAATAGGTAGTACGTAAACCGGTTTTCTTGGTCGGTCTTCTTTGCCGTCGCAATAAAAGCCGTATCTTTGACCCAGTATGGGCAGACTGCCGAGACCAGAATCCCCGATGGTTTCAGTTCTTCTGCCAATGCCCGGCTGTACCGGAGAAGAAAGGCCTTGCAGGCAGCGTATACGGCCAGATATGGCAATGGCTGGAAAGCGGCACAGGAACAGATTTCAACAATGTGACTGCCCCGCTGGCAATAGGGAATGACCGCCTTCGTCAGGGAGACAGCGGCCTGGCAGTGTACGGCAATCATACCGGATGTATCTGCTTCTGTCATAGCAGCAGCCCGGCCCATACGGCCATATCCGGCAGCATGGATGAAATACGAAATGACGGGCTGTTCCTGCCTGAGAGCTGTAGCAAAAGACGTATACGATGCCGGTTTCTGCAAGTCCAGCGGTAAAATGCGGGATTTTGTTTTCAATGCATGTGCCGTCTCTTCCAGTTTTTCCTGATGGCGGCTGATGAGCCAGATTTCATCGACAGACTGTTCATCAAGAAGCCGTACATATTCCCTGCCGAGACCACTGGAAGCTCCTGTTACAATGGCTATATTCACACGTATCACTTCCTTTTACATTCATTATACCCAATCTCCGTTCCACTTCAATCCTTTAACGTCCGGATGTAGTAAAACAGACGTGCCGTCTGGTGTATAGAGCTCCAGACAGCACGTCTGTTTCGTTTATCTATTTACTTATTCGTATTCTATGGCTTTTCCCGTGCTTCCGTAATAAGTGGGACGATTTTCGCATTACGGACATCAATGATCCCCTTATCAGTTAATTTAAAGAATGGGCTTACGGGAAGTGACAAGGTACTGAGAGACATGATGACATTATCATGGCGATATCCACAATCTGTCAGGACGCGATGCACCTCTTGTATTTGTTTTCCCAATACAGGCAGCGGCCGGTCGGACAGAATCCCAGCAATGGGAAGCGGTGCAAAGGCTTTTGTGACGCCGTCACAAGCTACGGCATAGCCTCCCTGATTAGCGATGACCGTATTAGCAGCCGCCATCATATCTTCTTTTGTCTGACCTATGACAAGGAGATTATGATGGTCATGGGCATAGGTCGTAGCTGCAGCACCCCTGGTCATGGCCGTTCCCCCGACAAGAGCTGTCCCATGGCCACCGTTCTTTCCATGGCGTTCCCAGACGATTGCCAGATTATAAGGACTATGTTCCCAATCAACTTCTCCATGATGGACTGGCAGCACGGCCCGTCCTTCTTTGACAAAGGTCGTATGTTCTTGCACCTCCAGGATGCGGCAGGTAACCTCCCCTTCTTCTATAGGAGCTTTCAAAGTAAAATCATCGGACGTGCGCGGCGCGACGTGGACACTATGATAAAAGGCTTTCGGGAAAGACGTATCCCGTTCTGCTTCCTGCCAGGAATCTCCTTTTGTATAGACTTCCTGCCCGGCACACCAGGTACTTTCAACGGTCAGGTCAGCCAGGTCAGACAAAATGACGAAATCAGCGATTTTGCCAGGTGCAATGCTCCCTTTATCGCGCAAGCCCATGCGCCGGGCAGGTGTATACGTCGCTGTATAGATAGCTTCTTCCCGTGTCAGGCCATTGTGCATGGCCTTTTTTACCAGATAATTGAGATGGCCCCGTTCCATGAAGGCATCGGGCATGGTATCGTCCGTTACGATGGCCATGTGTTCCAGCAGATTATTTTCTTTAATATAAGAGATAAATTCCGGTTTCAGTGACTTTTCCTGCAACTGTACGAACATGCCATTCATGAGCCGTTCCTTCAGGCCTTCCAGCGACTGATCCGTATGGTCGGAATTCACGCCGCTCATCAAAATCTGGGCCAGCTCCCAGCCGCTGAACCGGGGGCAATGGCCTTCCAGAGAGAAATCGGGCCGGCCAGCCCGGATCTGCCGGATCAGGCGGCTGGTCTTGGAATGGCTGTCCCGTATGACGTCGCGGCAGTTCATGACTTCGCCCAGACAGATGACGTGGTCCATATGCATCAGAGATTCTACATCATCATTATCGATGACGCCACCGGTCGTTTCCAGTTCTTCATTTGTCGATGGGACCGAACTGGGAATGGCGATATAAACGTCACATGGCCCCTCTTGCATTGTTTTAGCCATGGCCTGTATGCCTGCAAGGCCGAATACGTTGGCAATTTCATGAGGTTCGGCAATGAGTGTCGTTACACCATTGCGGACAGCTCCTTTCATGAAGGTACGCGGTGCTGCCATCGTACTTTCAATATGCATGTGGCAATCGATGAAGCCGGGGATTACGTACTGGCCATCAAGATCCCGCACATGTTCCGGCTTGATGGGCAGAGGGTCATTTCCCATATAACAAAATCGTTTCCCACTGATAGCCAGATTACAGGGAATAAATTTTTTCAGATAGACATTATAGATATTCCCATTTTTTAACAGCCAATCGATTTTCACCATCCATCACTCCCTTATTTAACGCCAGCAATGGCATAGAAATAATACGCCAGAAGCAGTGCCAGCAGAAAATGTCCTTTATTAAGTTCCGATGCTCTGCCGGAAGCGACTTTCATGATGACATAGGCAATGAACGCAACGGAGATACCGTTAGCAATATTAAAAGTAAAAGCCGTAAAGGCAATACAAAGGAAAGCCGGTATATATTCACACATATCAGTGTAATCCAGATTTCTCATGCCTCCCATCATACTCACGCCGACATAGACCAGGACAGGAGCTGTAGCCGCTGCCGGAATCATGAGAGCCAGTGGAGTCACGGCCAGGATGAGGAGAAACATAATAGCCGTTGTAATTGCAGTCAGCCCCGTACGGCCACCGGCTTCGACACCGGCCCCCGATTCCAGATAGGTAATGAGTACAGGAATGGTAAAGAAGGAACCCAGCGTAGCTGCTACCGAATCGACCTGGAACACTTTATCTATGTCAGGAAGATCCCCGTTTTTATCGAGGAATCCCGCTTTGCCGCCGATACCAATAGCCGTTCCAAAACTAGAAAAGAAATCCGGCAGGAAAAATACGAATAAATACGGCAAGTATTTGACGTCCAGTGCCCCGAACAGGTCAAAATTAAAAAATACCGGTGCCAAGCTGTCCGGCATGGTAAACAGCGTAGCCGGGATTTTGGTAATACCCATGGGGATACCAATGATAGTACCGGCAATGATACTGATCAGAGCTGCCCCTTTGACACGACGCGCCTGCAGTGCCAGCAGAATGATGAAGGTAATCATAGCCAGAATGACGACAGGCTGTGTCAGGTCACCGAAAGACAGGGCGACTTTCTTGGCATTAGCTGCCAGTAATTTAGCATTGCGCAGGCCAATTACGGCAAGGAACATGCCGACACCGGCACTGATGGAAATCTTGATACCCTTAGGAATGACCATAACGATGGCTTTGCGGATACCGAGAACCGTGACGAGAATGAATAAAATACCGCTTAAAAATACGATAGCACTGGCAATACTGACCGATACATGCTGTAACTGCACCAAGGTAATAGAAAATATGGCAACGCTGCCCATTCCCGGAGCCAGGACAAAGGGCCGGTTTGTATACAGGCCCATGGCCATCGTAGTCAGAAAAATCATGAGTACCATAGCTGTCAGAACGGCCCCGCCAGGCAATCCGGCTTCCCCCATCATATGGGGCACGACAGCTAGTACGTAACCCATCGTGGCAAAAGTAGTCAGCCCGGCTATAATTTCTGTACTGACAGATGAATGAAACCGGCTGAGATGAAACCGCCTTTCACAAACGTTATTGATCCATGCATTCATGTTTTAATTCCTCCCCTTAAACTATGCACTGGAGTATTATATTTTTCTTATGACGGATTTTATTATAAGCTTATGTATTATATATTGCAATGAAAGTTGATGGAAGTTTCAAAAATATATTGCATAATTTTGAAAAAAAACGTTCAGCTGTATGAGGACAAAATAAAAACAGGAAGATGCCCTTTGACATAGGACTTCTTCCTGTTTTGAATAGCAATCCTGATAATAACGGAGCGGTACGCCGCTCAGGCATGATAGCACTTGTAAATTTCACAGGCATCCATGCAGCGGGTGCAACGGATGCACTTGCTCATATCGACGACAGGCCGTTCACTGCCATCCATTCGCTCTATCATGGTAATCGCATGGGCCGGGCAAATGCTGATACAGCAGCCGCAGCCTTCACATTCTTTTCTGTTAAAATAATCCGGCACAATAGACCAGATATCATCAATTGTTTTATCCATATCGTTTCCGCCTCCTCTGGCGTCTCTTATTACGTTATCAGTATAGACGGAAACGCTGTTTTTTTCTGTTGCAAAAACAACAAAAGAAAAAATGCCACATTCCCAAGAAGGCAATGTGGCCGTACAACCACCTTATTTTTTGTCAGATAAACCGGCAATGTAATCCAGCGTCGTATTATAATATTTTGCAAGAATGATGAGTTTCTCGAGAGAAATGCGGCGTTTTCCCAGCTCATACATGCCATAGGCGACCTGAGAACACCCCAACAAATTGGCAACATCTTTCTGTGAAAGGTTATTACTGATTCGCAAATATTTCAATCGATCCGTATACTGCACCATAATTATTTCTCTCCCCTGACTGTTTATTCCCCTGCCTGATTCAAAAATGTTATATGGATACATGTTATGATGAACAAAAGATTAAAAATTATATATATAATTATAACTCATATATAGAGGCGAGAGTCAAACAAATTGTTTTTTATAGTGTAATAAGAATATATCATGAATTTATTTAAACATTTTTTATATTATGTTAATTTTTAGAAGAAAAATAAGGATTAATCCCGTTTAAATATGATATATTTTTTATTTTAAAATCATATTGATTTAGCATAATAGTTTTCATCTTATTTTACGTTGACATATAGACAAATTAACTAAAACTATACGATTTTAAACTCTGTTTGAAAAAATAGTTAAACGTTTATATCCGGTGGTTCAGGAAGAGTGACAGGTACTTGCAGGCGTAAAAATTCTTCATGATTAATGAACCGCTGCAGATTCATCGTTCCCATCCAACGGCAAATGACATCTCCTGTAATCGTACAGTTTTTTTCCTGGCAAAACTGGTACAGTTTATCCATGTATTCGCCAATTCTGCTGAACGTGTCAAAATATATGCAGGCGTAGAGACCCTGAGGCTGCTCCTGGATATGGCGTTTGTCCGCATACGACCGGTCAACATACAGGCATAACATATCACTTCTCGCACTATTAGAAAGAAAATCTTCACGTCGGACCGTCAGGCCAATAAAGAAGGCATATTCATAAGAATAGTTGTTTTTTTCCATGTCCTCCAAAAGATGAGAAATCCCCAGTTCTACGCTGCCGGAATCTTCTTTTAAGTAATCGCGCTCTGCTGGTTTGGTATACGCATATTCTGTATCGAAGTACGTCAGGCTGGTTGTCCCGACGGGAGGCAGATCGACGATATGGCGGATTGCATGGAGAGATCGGATGATAGCCCGCTGCTGGGCATTAAGGGCTTCGATTTGTTTGGATAGTTCATCAAGACGGCGATAGTATAATTCTTCGACATAAGAAAATGTATCTGTTTGGGATATATTTTCAACTTCTTTTAAGCTTAATCCGATATTTTTGTGAAATTGTATGGCACGGAAAGTGATGCACTGACGGATGTCATAATACCGGTAATTGCTGTTTGGATTGACATAGATTGGCTTTAAAATGCCCAGTTTATCATACAAGCGAAGCGTACTGATCGTCGTATGATTCATTTTTGCCATTTGTCCAATCGTCAGCTTGTTATTTTTCATGTTGCATCAGTCCTTCAACATAGGATATTTGTTATGTATATTATTTCATTATTAATGAAATAAATCAAGAATTTTCATACTAAAGTCACAGAGAAAAAGAGGACTGTAACAGAACGGGCATTGTTTTCCCATTTTGCTGCAGTCCCCTGACTATGACACTGCCACGGACAGCGTCATGACTCTTCTAATGCGTTATCATTCCCGTTCCAGCCATTCACGGAATTCCGCTTCTGAGATGATATGTGTGCCCAGCTGCTGTGCTTTTTCATACTTACTTCCCGGATCGGCACCGGCTATGACGAGAGTCGTCTTTTTCGTAACTGACGAAGTACACCGGCCACCGCGGTCTTCCACGGCTTTTTGCGCTTCCTGGCGGGTCATGGATTCCAGTTTTCCTGTGAGGACGACTACTTCCCCATCAAAGGAAGCATTGATGAGCTGCCGTTTTTCGCAAGTCATATCGACACCATATTGGCGCAGTTCTTCGATAAGGGCCCGGTTTTTGTCATCGGCAAAGTAAGAAACGACACTTTCGGCAATACGCGGTCCAATTTCGTCGATGACGGTCAGCTCATCTGCCTTAGCTTCCATGATGGCATCGATGGATCCGAAACATTCGGCCAGGATCCGACCGGCTTTGGCACCGACAAAGCGGATTCCCAGGGCAAACAAGACCCGTGCCAGGCCTACATGTTTGCTCGTTTCGATAGCTTTCAGCAGATTATCTGCCGATTTATCGGCAAATCCGTCGAGGTCCAGTAAATCTTCCTTTTTCAGGCCATAAATATCGGCTACGGTATGGATCAGATGATGATCCAGAAGCTGGCTGACGATGGCATCACCGAGGCCGTCTATATTCATGGCATTGCGGGAAACGAAATGGGCGACCCGTTCGAGGATGACGGCCGGACAGTCGGGATTGATACAGCGCGTAGCCGCTTCTCCTTCGCGGCGTACGACAGGGCCGCCACACCCCGGGCAGCGGGCCGGCATGGAAAATACCTGTTCGCTGCCATCCCGGTCAGCTGTAACAGCGCGGACCACCTCAGGGATGATTTCTCCTGCCTTCTGGATGATTACCGTATCGCCGATGCGGATGTCCTTTTCGCGGATATAGTCTTCGTTGTGCAACGTGGCCCGTTTGACTACAGTCCCGGCGAGACGGACCGGTTTGAGGTCGGCAGCCGGTGTCAGGACTCCCGTCCGGCCCAGGCTGACAGAAATATTCAGCACCTTCGTACGGGCCTGTTCCGGCGGGAATTTATAGGCGATGGCCCAGCGGGGAATCTTGACTGTGTTCCCCAGACGGGCCTGCTGGGCGAAGGAATTGACTTTGACGACCATGCCGTCTGTCGCATATGGCAGCTTGTCCCGCCGGTCATCCCAGCTATGGATGAAAGTAATGACATCGGCCATCGTCTTAAACTTCCGGTATTCCTTGTTGACCTGGAAGTGAAATGCTTTCAGATCTTCCAGCAGTGCTTCCTGGCTGGGAATATCAATGCCAACCGTTCCCCCGATGGCATAGGCAAAGAAGGCGAGTTTGCGCTGGGCCGTAATCTGCGGGTCGAGCTGACGCAGCGATCCGGCCGCGGCGTTGCGGGGATTGGCAAAGGGTTCCAGTTCGTCATCGCGGCGCTGGGCATTGAGCTGCTCAAAGGCTTGTATCGGCATATAAACTTCCCCACGGATTTCCATGTGGGGGGAAGTGCTGTCGATATGAAGGGGTATCGTACGGATAGTACGGACATTATTGGTGACATCTTCACCGACCCGCCCGTCTCCGCGGGTAACGCCACGGATGAACTGGCCATTTTCATAAATCAGATTGACTGCCAGCCCGTCGATTTTCAATTCGACCACATATTCCAGGTCTTCTCCCCCCAGATCACTGCGGACACGCTGATCAAACTCCATCAGTTCCTGGTCGTTGAAGACATCTCCCATACTGAGCATGGGTCTGTCGTGGGTATATTTTTCAAAGCCGCCGGAAATTTTCGAGCCGACGCGCTGGGTCGGCGAGTCGGGCGTCACCCAGTCCGGATGATTCTTTTCTATCGTTTCCAGTTCCCGGTACAGCATATCGTATTCATAATCGGTCATCGTCGGCTTATCGAGTGTATAGTACTGATAGCTGAGTTCATCAATCGTCTTGCGCAATTCCAGCAGGCGCGCTTTTTCTTTTTCCATTCAGACCTCCTCGGTGAGCCTGTGCGGCTACACTTTTTCTATGGGTGCAAATTTTGCCATGACCTGGCGCACACCCTTAGTGGGAAATTCCAATTTCAACTGCAGATTTTCACCACTGCCTATGACTTCCAGGACCTTGCCGGTTCCCCATATTTTATGACGTACCGTATCCCCTTTCTGCCAAGTATGATCGACAGCGTGCTTTTTGGGCAGACTCGTCGTGACCGGCTTGGTCAGGATAGACACGCGCTGCCGTGCTGGCACGTCCCCGGCGTGATTCTGGGGCATGGCCGTGCGGCGGTGGTACTCTTCAACCAGCGATTCCGGGATTTCGTCGAGGAAGCGGCTGGGAAGATAGGCGGAAATACGGCCGTACATGGTACGCGTCGAAGCATTGGTCACATACAGCTGGCGTTCCGCCCGGGTAATGCCGACATAGGCCAGACGCCGTTCTTCTTCTATCTGGGATTCATCCATGAGCGTCCGGCTGTGAGGAAATAATCCTTCATCCATGCCGACCAGAAATACGACAGGGAATTCCAGGCCTTTCGCGGCGTGAAGCGTCATGAGCGTAACCTTGGAATCGCTGCTTTCAAATTCATCGACATCGCTGACCAAAGCGACATTTTCCAGGAAATCCTGCAGGCTCCCTTCCGGATTGGAATCGACATAATCTTTGGCAACGGAAAGAAATTCGCCGACATTATCCTTCCGGCTTTCCCCCTGCGGATCATGGGCAGCTTCTTTATCGAGCATATCGCCATATCCGGTCTGGCGGATGACTTCTTCCATCAGGGTCTGGACATCCCATTCATCGACATGGCCCAGTAAATCGAAAATCATGATGGAAAACTGTTCCAGTGAGGCCTTGGCCCGTTTGGTGACGGGTATTTCTTCCGTAGACGAAAGGGCTTCAAATAAGGAAATGCCCTTCTTTTCGGCATATTCTGCCAGATGTTCCAGCGTAGTAGCGCCGAGGTTGCGCTTCGGTACATTGATGATGCGCATCAGGCTCAGACTGTCTTCCGGATTGTACAAAAGGCGCAGATAGGCGATGATATCCTTGATTTCCTTTCGGTCATAGAATTTCGTACCGCCTACCATGGTATAGGGAATCGAATAGCGCATCAGTTTTTCTTCCAGTACACGGGACTGGGAGTTGGTGCGAAACAGAATGGCCATATCGCCGTACGGCTCATTTTCGATGGTATGACGGTTATAGATGACGCCAGCTACATAATCGGCTTCATCGTGTTCCGTCTGGGCGTGATAATGTATGATTTTATGGCCTTCCGGATTTTCCGTCCACAGATTTTTCTGCGGCCGGTCCATATTGTTGTCGATGACGGCATTAGCTGCTTTGAGGATTGTTTTGGTAGAACGGTAATTCTGCTCCAGCTTGATGGACGCAGCCTGAGGGTAGTCGCGGTTGAAATCCATGATATTGCGGATATCGGCACCACGCCAGGCGTAGATGCTCTGATCGGCATCGCCGACGACGCAGATGTTCTTCCATTTGGCCGCCAGGATGTGGGTCAGCATGTACTGGGCATGGTTCGTATCCTGATATTCATCGACGAGAATATACTGGAAGCGGTCCTGATATTTTTCCCGGACCTCTTCGTTTTCCTGCAGCAGGCGCACAGCCAGGAGCAGCAAATCGTCGAAGTCGAGGGCATTATTGGCTTTCAGTTTCTTTTCATACAGGTCGTAGACATCGGCTACTTTTTGTTCATAGAAATCACCGGCCCGGCGGGCGAACGCCTGGGAATCCATGAGCGCATTCTTGGCTCCGGAGATAGTTCCCAGAACGGATCGCGGGGGAAATTGCTTATCGTCCAGATTCAGTTCTTTCAGGCAGTCCTTGACGAGTGTCTGCTGGTCCGTCGCATCGTAAATCGTGAAATTCCGGGTATACCCTTGAAATCCGTCGATTTCAAAACGCAGCAGTTTGGCACAAAAAGAATGGAACGTACTGAGCCAGATGCGTTCTGCTTCGGCACCGACAAGATTTTCTACACGTTCCCGCATTTCCCTGGCAGCTTTATTGGTAAAGGTGATGGCCAGGATGCGATATGGCGCAATGCCTAGCTCCAGTAAATGGGCAATCCGGCAGGTCAGTACCTTTGTTTTACCCGATCCGGCACCGGCCGTGATGAGCAGCGGCCCTTCTGTATGCTGGACAGCTTCGAACTGGCGTTCGTTAAGAGTAGCAAAAATAGGATTCATTCAAACTCCTTTATGAGACGGCATACGTATAAAATGGGACTGCCGCACGACGACAGTCCCTTGTTGGATTACAGGTATAGCAAAACTTATTTCAGAGCCGTCAGGATTGGCGGAACGATCTGTTTCTTACGGCTCATGACGCCCGGGAGATAGACTTCCTTATCGACGACGTCTTTGGCAAAGGCCTTGGTGACTACGTCATCCATGTTGCCGGCAAAGATCAGGTTGGTCGATTCGTCGATGATGCTGGTAATCATGAGGAATGCGGCATCGTAACTGTGGGCAGCGCGCATTTTTTCCAGCGCATTGAGCAATACGTCTTTCTGCTGCAGAAGATCCGATGTGTCCATGACCTGAACCTGGGAAATCGTAAAGGTCTTGCCGCTATCAGAAAATTCTTTCATGTCGTTGGCAGCAATTTCTTCCGGTGTAAGATCCGATACATTGGCGCCGGCTTTCAGCATTTCCATGCCATATTTTTCGACATCGACGCCGGCAATAGCAGCCAGTTCAGAGGCGGTCTTCTTATCTTCTTCCGTGCAGGTAGGGCTGCGGAACAGGACCGTGTCGGAGATTACGGCCGAAAGGAGAAGGCCGGCTATATCCTTAGGAATAGCGATGCCTGCCTGTTTGTACAGACCGGTTACGATCGTCGCCGTGCAGCCTACCGGACGGAAGAGAATGAAAATCGGGCCTTCTGTCGAAAGGGTGCCGCCGATGCGGTGGTGGTCTACGACACCGACGATGTCGGCATCTTCAGAACCGTCGATGATCTGTTTCTTTTCGTTGTGGTCTACGAGGATGACCTGCTGTTTTTCTGCAGCAGCTACGCATTCGGCACATACCATGCCGACGTATTTGCCATCATCGACGACGACATATTTGCCGTCTTGCGGGATATCACAACCTTTATCCGTCGTCTGGAAGAAGCGGTCCGGATCATGTACCAGGTCTTTGACCATGCTCAGTTCTTCCCCGGTAACGGTCTTGATGAATTCTTCTGCCAGGGCGGCCCGGTCGATGACACCTACGAATGTACCATTGTCGGCAACGGGAGCGATGGGAGACGGATGAGCTGCAAACCATTTGGCTGCGTCTTTGAGGCTGGCGCTGATTTTCAGTGCTTCAACTTCTGTATGGACAGCATCGCCCACTTTGATATAAAAATCTTTGACGATCGGCTGTGGTTCGACGTGGAAATAATCGAGCGCAAAGGCCGTTTCCTTATTCATTTCACCAGCCCGGATAGCGACGGCGTCGATGCCCTGGAGCTGTTTTAATTTCGCGAATGCAAGGGAGGAACAGATAGAATCTGTATCGGGGCTTTTATGCCCTGTAACAAAAATTGGTTTTGCCACAATAAATCACCTCATTAAATACTTGTAATTTAATTAATCCTGTTGTTTATTATACCATACGTCACGGCCCCCTGCCATAGGAGGGCACCAATATGGATAAAAAAAAGACTGCCATCAGACAGTCTTTTTTCCAGTGTTCTTGCCTGCAAATTAGCGGCGTTCGCGGATACGGGCAGCTTTGCCTGTAAGACCGCGCAGATAGTTCAGCTTTGCACGACGAACGATACCATGACGTACAACTTCGATTTTGGCCAGACGCGGGGAATGTACCAGGAAAGTACGTTCAACGCCGACACCGTAGGAAACACGACGAACCGTGAATGTTTCACGGACACCGCCGTTCTGACGGCCGATAACGACGCCTTCAAATACCTGGATACGTTCGCGGTTGCCTTCGACAACCTTTACGTGTACCTTGACGGTATCGCCAGGGCGGAAATCGGGGATGTCCTTACGAAGCTGTTCTTGTTCAAGTACGCTGATGATGTTCATGTTTATTTTCCTCCTATAAGACATTCGTGCCCGCGTCATCACCCAGCTGTGACAATCGCCTTACGGGCAGAGGACTGCCTAAATTAACAGCGATATTATACCATAGGAGAAACAGTATTGCAAGCTTTTTTTAGATAACGGCTCCGCTTGGCATAAAGCTCTGGCTCATGTGGAAAATATACTTCTGGTATTTCTTTTCCAGCTTAGTCGGATAGACGACGGAAAAGCAGACATAGGTATTCGTATCATTCAGGAGATACAGTTCTTTATAGAAATTCCTGCCGTCTTTCGTCCAGGCGATGGCATAGTGATTGACCGTCTTATTGTCTGTCGTCAGTTTTGGGGATCCATTCATGCCGATATCCATGTTGTACAATTCATCCAGGGAAAAATTCATCTGATTCTTAACGGCATAGGTCGTGACGACGACTTTATTTTTGAGGTCCTGGAAATAGCAGCCATCTCCCCCTTCATTTTCGTCGGCTTTATTGACTTCTGTCGGAATATCCAGCGCATAATGATAGTTGCTGTTGATGTAGCGGTAATAATTCATATCGTTAGCCTGATAGACCATGATTTTGGCATAGCTGTCTTTATCGGAGCTGTCCAGCAGTCCATACGGTGTATTAGCTGCCAGGGCTGTGGAGGAAACGAGAGCCAGACCAGCCAGAAGCAGCGCGATTTTCTTTCCTTTCATCCATATCATTCCCTTCGTATACATCATTTAAAAATAGATGTGGAGCGGATCCACATCTATTTTTGCTTCTATTATATCATGAATTTGTCATATCGTCAGCCGAATACTACAGACTGTAAGAAGATTGTGACACACCCATCTGCTGTATCAGCTCAATTTCTTGATATCGCCGATAGGCTGGATCAGGCTGAAGGTCAGCGTCAGGAGATTGAGACGGTTCTGTTTGACCGCTTCGTCTTTATGCATGACCAGGACGTTGTCGAGGAAGGCATTGATGGCCCCGATGCCTTCCGTCAGGACTTCGGCAGCGCCGGCATAGTCGTATACTGCGTATTTTTGCGGCAGATTGGCCTGCATGGCTACGACGGCTCCATAAAGGGCCCGTTCTTCTTCTGTTTCAAAGAGGTCCGGATTAACCTGAGTATCGTCAGCGTCTTTGACCATGTTCCCTACACGGGTATAAGCCTGGAGCAGTTCGGTCTGGCTCATGAGGTCGGCCCGGATGAGCGCATCGGCTCTCTTGGCCGCTTCCGATGCATTGAGCGTATCCGATGCCAGTACGCAGTCGATGATATGATAATCCATCCCTTTATCCTGGAAGATATTTTTCAGACGCAGGGTGAAGTATTCATTGAGCTGGCTCATGACTTCGGCCTGCTTATCTTCTTCCACGTGAAGGAGATTGAGAATGAAAGCAAAGACTTCGTCACAGTTGAGGTTCCAACCGGCATCCATGAGGATATTCAGGATACCGATAGTCTGGCGGCGCAGAGCAAAGGGATCCTGCGACCCTGTCGGAATGAGGCCCAAACTGAACGAGCCGGTAATGGTATCGAATTTATCGGCAATGCCGAGGACTTTACCCATCGTAGTCTGAGGCAGTTCGTCGCCGGCAAAACGCGGCAGATACTGTTCGTTGATGGCATCGGCAATTTCCTGCTTTTCGCCGTCAATCATGGCATATTCTCGTCCCATGACGCCCTGAAGTTCCGTAAATTCAGCTACCATCTGGGTCAGAAGGTCAGTCTTGGCCAAGTCGGACAGGCGGGTAAGGTCGCCATCATCGAGGCCCAGATCCAGTTTGTGATTGAGGAATGTCGTAATCTGTTCCAGACGCTGTGCCTTATCTTTGAGTGTACCCAGGCCGTCCTGGAATACGATGCGCTGCAGGTCATCGACGCGGTCGATAAGTTTCTTTTTCTTATCTTCTTCAAAGAAGAACTTGGCATCATCCAGGCGGGCGCGCAGTACCCGTTCATTGCCGTGCTGGACCGTTTCCAGATGATAGTCATCGCCATTGCGGACGGTGAGGAACAGGTTCATGAGCTTGCCGTCTTTATCGCGCATGGGGAAATACCGCTGATGGTCTTTCATCGGCGTAATGATGGCCGCTTCCGGGAGCTGGAGGAATTCCGTATCGAATTCGCCGCACAGGGCCGTAGGATATTCGACGAGGAATACGACTTCTTCCAGGAGGTCTTCATCCATGATGATCGTACCGCCCTTTTCGTCCGCCAGTTTCTGCATGCCCTGGAGAATCATCTGTTTGCGTTCTTCCGGATCGACGATGAGGAAATGTTCTCTCGTTACGGCTTCATAGTCTTTCATAGACGGGATTTCAAAATCGCCCGTACCGAGGAAACGGTGGCCGCGGCTGATGCGCCCGGATTTTACTTTGGCAATTTCAAAGGGAACGACATCCGTGCCAAAGAGCGCTACGAACCAGCGCAGAGGCCGTACGAAATGAACCGTCTGGTCACCCCAGATCATGCTCTTGGGGAAACTCAGGGACAGGATGATATCTTTCAGGATATCCGGCAGCAGACTGGCTGTATCCTTGCCGATTGTCGTAACGTTGGCATAGACATACCCGTCTTCTACGACCAGGTCTTCTACGGCTATCTTCTGGCCCCGGGCAAACCCCATAGCAGCTTTCGTCGGTTTGCCTTCACTGTCATAGGCAATCTTGACGGACGGCCCTTTGTTCTTGGCCGATACATCGGACTGCTTTTCTGCCACACCAGCGATCAGAAGAGCTACACGGCGCGGCGTGCCCAGCGAGCGGATGGATTCATAGGATATGTTAGCTTCATCCAGTTTTTTATGGGCCAGATCCTTAATCTGACTGAGGATACTCGGCATATAATGAGCCGGGATTTCTTCCGTACCAATTTCAAGCAGTAAATCTTTGCTCATTTATTTTTCCTCCTTCAACATAGGGAACCCCAGTTTTTTACGCTGTTCGAGATAGGCTTTGGCGCAGGCCCGGGACAAGTTGCGGACACGGCCGATAAAAGCAGCCCGTTCACTGACGCTGATAGCGCCCCGCGCATCGAGCAGGTTGAACGTATGAGAGCATTTCAGCGCATAGTCATAGGCAGGCAGGACAAAGCCGGCTTCGATGGTCCGCATGGCTTCGGCTTCATAGAGGTCAAAGAGATGGAACAGCAGCTTGGCATCGCTGACTTCAAAGGCATAGGACGACTGTTCGAATTCGTTCTGATGGAAAATATCCCCATAAGTCACGCCGTCCGTCCATTCCAGGTCGTATACGTTGTCTACACCCTGAATGTACATGGCCAGTCGTTCCATGCCATATGTGATTTCCGATGATACAGGATGAACGTCTATGCCGCCCACCTGCTGGAAATAAGTAAACTGTGTGACTTCCATGCCGTCGAGCCAGACTTCCCAGCCGAGACCCCAGGCACCCAGTGTCGGCGATTCCCAGTTGTCTTCGACAAAGCGGATATCGTGTTCTCTCGGGTTGATGCCCAGTACTTCCAGACTCTGCAGATACAGTTCCTGGATATTGTCCGGGCTCGGTTTGCAGATGACCTGGAACTGATGATGCTGATACAGCCGGTTTGGATTATCGCCATAACGGCCATCGGCCGGACGGCGGGACGGTTCGACGTATGCGACGTGCCACGGTTCCGGTCCCAGCGTACGCAGGAACGTCGCCGGATTCATTGTACCTGCCCCTTTTTCTACATCATACGGTTCCTGGATGATGCAGCCTTGGGAGGACCAAAATTTCTTCAAAGCGAAGCTCATTTCCTGAAAGTTCATGTTGCTTTTCCCTCCTGTACAAAAAAAGTCCCTGTAACATCTCTTGATGTTACAGGGACGAGTTAACACCCGCGGTTCCACCCTGATTGGTCGATTGACCCGCTCACTTTATGCAGCCATACACACCACAACGGCTTCCGGCTGCCGCCTTCAGAATGCCTTCTGCACTCCTTCTGGCAGGCTCACACCTTCCCTGCCTCGCTGTGGCGGACTGCATACTACTTTCTTTCATCGGCTTTCATGCCACTAATCATAGCAAATCTTGTGGGAGTTGTCAATCATGAGGATAGAGACCGTTAAATCATCTTCGTCTTGCCCGACGAAGTAATCAGGCTGACGATGACGAAGACAAGCGTGTTGATGCACAGGGCAAAGAATCCGGCATTGATATGGACCGAACCGAGGGCAACGGGATCCATTTTGCTCAGGATGAGGAAGAATACCAGGAATTCTCCGACAATGAGGCCACAGACGGCGCCGAGCTTGCTGGCTTTTTTCCAGAACAGGCCGAGTACGATAATCGGGAAGAACTGAGTAACGCCGGCATAGCCCGTGAGCAGCAGATTGACCAGCAGGTTGGCATGGAAAATGGAAAGGTAAAGAGCAACAGCCGTCAGGATGAGGATGAGATACCGGGCTACGTTCTTCATGTGTTCTGGTGTAACGTGTTCATCGTTATGACGGAAGCCGCGTACATAAATGTTGCGGGAAATGAGCAGCGACGTAGAAAGGAGCAGATCCGCTGCGGGAATCATGCAGGCCAGAGCGCCGGCACCGCCGAGGATTCCCAGTACCCATGTCGGGAACGTATCCTTTACGAGGAACAGGAATGCCATATCGGTACGAGGCAGCGGATTGCTGGCGTATACGATGACTGCCGTAAAGCCGACGAGCATTGGGAAAATCAGTGCCAGCTGGGCAAAGGGCAGATAAATGGCATTATGACGCGGTACGTCCGGGTCTTTGGCACTGAACGTATTGGTCGAAAAATGGGGCCACATATAAAAACCCAGGGCAGTCAGTGCGATGGTAGACATCCCCCAGGTCACATCGAGGTTCTTCGTACCGCCAGGGAAAGTCAGGAAATCGGGTTTAATCGATTCTACGGCTGTAAACATTTCAGAGAAACCGCCGCAGTAATGATACGGAAGATAAATACCAAAAATCAGCATAGCAGCGATCATGCTGACGTCCTTAAATACTGCCGTAGAAGCAACACCTTTCAGGCCGCTCAGGAAGACGAATGCCGCAACCATGACGAAGGCGATGAGCATGGCCTGGACGCGGCCGATGGCTCCGAGAGAAGCGACTTCCACGATAAGACCCAGAGCAGTAAGCTGCAGCTGCAGATACGGCAGGAGGAAAGCGACGCCGACACAGGAAATGAAAATCCCAAGGGGACGGCTGCTGTAGAGATATTCTACCATGTCTGCCTGGGTAACTAATTTATGACGATGGCCGAGCGCACAGACACGGGGCAATACGTGGTAACCGACGAGATATGCCAGACCGCCATAAGCCAGGATATAGAAGGTAGGGCCCCCACGGGCATATGCCCAGCCACTGGCACCTAAGAAAGCAAAGGCGGTGTATACTTCCCCGCACATAATGAACCAGTTCAGCCAGCGCCCGAAATTACGGCCGCCGACAGCCCAGTTTTCAGCACTCATTTTTCTATCCTTCAGGCCCGGAATAGCACCGAGAATAGAGATACCGATAATAAAAGCAAATAAAATGATTAATGCACCGAAATTGTCCATCCAGTTCACATCCCCTCTTGCACTTATTTGATGTCATCACGACTGACGTTCGGATCCATGTACAAATGATCCTTTGAGGCAATACCGCCAGGTTTGTGGTCCACATTCCACAAAAGCTGCAATGCGATTACGGAAATGATGATTCCTGCCAGTTCCCAGAAGGCGACAAAGGGAAGCCCCAGCACGTAAGGATGAGCCACATTGACAAAGGGAAGACAGAAGATGGACCAGATGAATGGTATGGCTGTAATCAACACTCGCATATACCTCTCTCCTTTCCAGTTGGTATTCCTTCAGGACATAGTTCGCATGAATATTCTTTTACAAAATTAAAATATTCATTTTATTTTTTATTTCCTGAAGAATTCAGTTCGCTGAATGATTAAAGTATAGAACATTTATTAATTTTTTCAAGGGTATTTTGGAAAAACAATTTAAATTTTTAAAATAAATGATTATATTTTTATAAAATTGCCTATTTAATCTATATTTTTAGTATGAATTGAATTTTGTATACAATATGTATGAACCATACACAAGGATTTTCCTGCTCCCCGGGACATACCACATAAAAAAACAGAGTTTGTCCATCGGACAAACTCTGTTGCTCATCAGAAAAGCACTTTAAAAGTTAAATCGCCTCATATATACATTTTTTGCAAAGAAATCAAATGGCACTCAGGACTGTTGCTCATCGAGATAGGTCCAGCCATCTTCCTGATGGACTTTCCCTTCTTTCATGAGATGCCCCAGCGCACGCTTGAACGCCGATTTGCTCAGGCCAAATTTTGCCTTGATGACAGCCGGTGCCGTCGAATCACTGTAGGGCATCTTCCCCTTACGGCTCTGCAGGAATGTTACAATCTGGGCACAGTCTTCATCCATCGCCTTTTCCTTGACCGGTCGCAGAGAAATATTGATACGGCCATCTTCCCGCAGGTAGGTAATGCGCCCTTTGATCATCTGGCCAATCAGGATAGGGCCATGGAACTCGCTGCGGTGCAGGAACGCAATCCACCGTTCCCGGGTCATGATATAGGCACCCTGGTCGTTCATATTATAGACGGCACCTTCTACCCAGTCGCCAATCCTGGCATCGGTCGCCGGCCGGGAAGCGCGGCGCATTTCGTCTTCTACTTCCATGGAAACGGCCAGACGATGGGATTTATCCTCATAGAGACGGACCCATACATATTCCCCTTCTTTCGGCCGTCCCTTCATTTCGGCAAAGGGCATGAAAATCCCCCGCTCTGTCCCGACATCGACAAAGGCGCCGAAACGGGTCGTGTTGATGATAGGGGCATAGCCAATCTGACCGATTTTGATTTTTGGCAGGCGCATGCTGGCAGTCAGCCGGCCTGACGGGTCATGATACAGGAATACGGTCACCGTATCCCCGACAGCAACAGGATGAGTCTGCTGATTTTTGTGCAGCAGGATATCATCATTCGTATTGCCCGTACCGCCATCGAGGAAGGCGCCCATCTCGCCGAGACGGAGCACTTTCAAGGCAGCGATACTGTTTTCCTGCAAAAGTTGATTCATCTTATTCTCCTTCAAAGGGAATCCGCGGTGCATCGCACCAGAGATTTTCCAGTTCATAATAGCTGCGGTCCTGATCGACAAAAACGTGGGTCACCACATCGCCGGCATCGATGAGGATCCAGCGGCCGGAACGGTAGCCTTCGACATGACGGACCGTGTATCCGTTCTTTTCCAGTTCTTCTTCCACGTTGTCGGCAATACTCTGGGCCTGACGGGTATTGCGGGCGCTGCAGATGACAAAATAATCGGCCATGATCGATGCCGTCATCATATCGAGGATGATGATATCCCAGCCTTTTTTGTCATATGCAGCCTGGGCTGCGATTTCATAACAAGTCTTTTCCTTTGTGTCGTGTGTCTGTTCTTTCATTACTAATGGCATTTCTTTCTATCTTCTCCTTTTTTATCCCATCCACGCCGTACTATTCATTGGCTATGGCATGGCTGCTCGTCCCGATAATCTTTTGTACTTCTACGGGATCAAAATTCCATAACGTATCCGATGTAGCCGTTTTCGTTTCTCCACTCTTGGCAATTTCGCCGGGCAGCATGTAAAAGTGAATGTCCGACACGGGCACATTGCGGAATGTCCAGACAAGTCGTGCCATGTCTTTGGCCGATATGTTGGAATCTACGTCGTGCCAGACGCGGTATGCGTTTACCGCATTCGTTATGCCAAAGTGGGTTTCCCGGTCTTCATAAAACGCTTTAAGGAATCGTTCCTGCCGCAGTGCCTGGAAAAGCGGGCCTTCCTTGTCACTATAACTCATATAGCCGGCAGATTCCCGCCCCGTAAGCAGCTGATATCCCTGACCGAGATTAAAATCAACCGCCCCATCGCTGGTTTCCCCGTACATCGGTTTTTCTACATACAGTGGCAGGCCGTCATTGATATCGATCATCCGGGCAAACGATTCAGGCGTAAAAGAAATATAATACGGAATGCGGATGTGGAAGATATCTTCTACGACAGCCCGGGTAAGGCTCATCCCGCCTTCGGTGTAAATATCCTGCAGTGCCTGTACTCCTTTTCCCTTCCGTCCTTCAATCTTGGTGTTATTGGGCAGCATGATGAAATCAACGGTCTTCTTTTCTTTATTGACGGCTGCCAGTCCGACGAAATTCGTCCGCGGCGCCGCTTCTTCATCGACACCGATAACCAGCACATAGAGAGGTATATCCGGACTCTGTTGGGCAAATTCTTCGTTTGCCGGTGACGGACGGAAATGAAACCAGGCCAGTACACCGGCAATGATAGCCAGCCCGATGAGGATTGCCATTCCCAATCTGTGCCAGAACCGGCGTTTCCGTTCATCCGGGCTGACGGTCCGGCGACGCTTGTTCCGCGTCTTCCCTTTCTTTTGCGTTTCACCCATTTTTCTGTCTCCCCTTCTTCTGCATCGCCAGAATCTGGGCATTGCGGTTGATGACCGTGCCGGCAAAAATAAGCTTGTCCTGTTCCAGCAGATGGGAAATGGTCGAATCGTATCCGGCAAGGACCGCCTGGTCCAGGTCTGCAGCGGCCAATTCGCGAAGGTGTTCTACGCCGTCAAAATCACGGTTTTCTTCGATGTAATCGGCAACAAAGATGATCTTTTCCAGTGTCCCCATGACTTCTGCCCCAGTCGTATGATGGGCCAGGGCTGCAAGAAATTCCTCGTCTGTCAGGTGATACTTCGTACGGGCAACGGTAACGGCCGCATACCCATGGAGCAGGCCGCCGTTTGTCATGATGGCATCATCGAGACGGTCGCCGAAAGACTGCCGGGCCAGTTCCTGCATTTCCTCCAGAGGCAGCTGCTTGGCCGCATCGTGCAGAAGACCAGCCGTTTCAGCTTTATCGGGATCATAGTCATTACGCAAAGCCAGCTGACGGGCTGCTTTGGCTACGCCCAGGACATGCTTATACCGGTGGGCAGATAATATGCTTTTTAAATCACTTTTTATTTCTTCTTTTAACGTTGTACTGTACATTGATATATCCCATTCTTCCTGATATAGTCTGCAACGGCCCGGGGAATCATATAGCGGATGCTGCGGCCTTCCCGGATGCGCCGGCGCAGTTCCGTCGAAGAGAGTTCCATGGTCGGTACGGACAGCTTCAGGATGTGATGTCCCAGACTGCCGAAATGCCGGATGACGGGCATAATGGCTTCTGTACCGTCCGGACGGGTTGCGCCGATGAAATGGCACAGACGTAATATATCTTCCGGATGATTCCAGTTCGGAAGGTCCTGTATGGTGTCCGTACCGGAAATGAAATACAATTCATGACTGGGGCCGTACAATTTCTTTAAAAAACGCAGTGTATCCAACGTATACGACGGTCCTCCCCGGCGTATTTCCATGTCGCTGACCGTAAAATAAGGATTATCGGCCGTCGCCAGGCGCGTCATTTCCAGCCGCTGTTGTGCCGTAGCGCCGTGTACTTCTTTATGAGGGGTAATGTATGAAGGAATAAAGAGGACGCGGTCCAGCGAATACGCTTCCCGTGCTTCTTCGGCTATCATCAGGTGTCCCAGGTGGATTGGATTGAAAGTTCCGCCCATAACACCCAATCTAGTGATTTCCATAATAGATATACATACCTCCCCAGATAATAGCCACTACTATTATATATAATAGCAAAAAAATGGCGTAATGTTTATACTCATATTGCGTCTTCGGCGAGGACGCATACTGGCGCAGCGTCCGCACGTATCCGCGCAGGCATCGCATCATTGGCGGATCTGTCCCTTACCGTGGATCAGATATTTATAGCTGACCAGCGCTTCCAGTCCCATCGGTCCCCGGGCATGGAGTTTCTGCGTGCTGATGCCGATTTCTGCGCCAAAGCCAAATTCAAAGCCGTCGGTAAACCGCGTCGAGGCATTGACATACACGGCTGCTGAATCGACTTCCTGCAGGAATCGTTCCGCCGTATCTGTATTTTCCGTGACAATAGTTTCTGAATGATGGGTGCTGTAGCGGCGGATATGATCCAGCGCTTCATCGAGAGATGAAACCGTGCGGATAGACATGATGAGGGCATTGTATTCCGTGCGCCAGTCTTCTTCTGATGCCATTTCTATGCCCGTTCCGCCAGCTTCTCTGGCAGCCGTATCGGCCCTCATTTCAACATGGCGGGCCTTCAGGACCGGTACCAGCTTTTCCATAAGCGGCTGGACGACGTCCTTGTGGACCAGCAGTGTTTCCATGGCATTGCACGTAGAGGGACGGGATACTTTGGCATTTTCAATGATGCTGACGGCCATGTCGAGGTCGGCATCTTTATCGACGTAGACATGGCAGACGCCGCTTCCCGTTTCGATGACCGGAACTTTCGCCGTATCGACGACCATGCGGATCAGACCGGCTCCCCCGCGGGGAATCGCCAGATTGATGTACTGGCGCAGTGTCAGCAGTTCGCCGACCAGGGCCCGGTCGGTATTTTCCATAATCGTAACGGCATCGGACGGAAGGCCGGCACGTGCAATGGCATGGCGGATGACTCCCGCCAGAGCCACGTTGGAATGGATGGCTTCACTGCCTCCGCGCAATACGGTCGCATTACCTGATTTCAGACACAGGACAGCCGCATCGACAGTGACATTAGGGCGGGATTCGAAGATGATGGCAATGACGCCGAGCGGAACGGTCACCTTATCGATATGCAGGCCGTTGGGACGGTCCCAGGATGCCAGCGTCTGCCCGACGGGATCTGGCAGGGCAATGACCTGACGGACTCCTTCAGCCATTCCCCGGATGCGGTCCGGCGTCAGGGTCAGCCTGTCAATCATGGCGTCGCTCATTCCCTTTTCCCGGGCTGCCGCTACATCGGCTGCGTTGGCCTCCATAATAGAACTGGCCTGAGCCAGCAAATCATCTGCAATATAGGTGAGAGCATTATTTTTTACTGTTGTATCCGCATTGGCCAGAGCATACGATGCCTGCCAGGCTGCCCGGGCTTTCCGGACGGCTTCTGATTCCATAGCCTCTTCCCCCTTTAATACATAGCCACGAGATTATCGCGGTGAATGACTTCTTCATAAATGCCGTCATGGCCCAGTACTTTAGGAATATCGGAAGACTGGACGCCTTTGATGGCATTGATATTGATGCTGCTGTAGTTGGCTATCCCTTTAGCAATGATGATGCCATCGTACTGGACGTTGACGATATCTCCCTCCTGGAATATACCTTCTACGGCCGTAATCCCGACGGGAAGAAGACTCGACCCGTGGTCGATGATGGCATCACGGCAGCCCTTATCCACGATGATACTGCCTTTCGCCCTGCTGCCCGAAACGAGCCAGCGTTTCTTGGAGTGAAGAGGCGTATCCTTGGCTTTGAACAGCGTACCTATGGCTTCTCCTCCGACTATGCGGCTGATAATGCCGTCTTCACTGCCCGACGCGATGACCATATCGACATCGGCCGCAGTAGCAATCGAGGCTGCCTGGATTTTGGTATGCATGCCGCCAGTGCCCATACTGGAACCGGCATCACCGGCGATTTCATAGATGTGTTTATCAATCGTATGGACTACGGGAATGATGGTCGCTTCCGGATGTGTTTTGGGATTGTCCGTGTATAACCCGTCGATATCGGAGAGAAGGATGAGCAAATCGGCATCGACGAGACCACTGACCATAGCAGAAAGAGTATCGTTATCGCCGATTTTATATTCATCGACGGCGACGACATCGTTTTCATTGATGATAGGGATGATTCCCATCTCCAGCATGGTCAGGAGCGTATTGCGGGAATTCATGAACTTGCTCCGGTCCTGGGAATCCATCCGCGTCAAAAGTACCTGTCCTACGATTTGCCCATATTCGCGGAACATCATTTCGTAGGTATGCATGAGTACGCCCTGTCCGACAGCTGCCACCGCCTGTTTTTCCCGGATACTGCGCGGCCGGTGGTCCAGGTGCAGCGGGGCCAGACCGGCATTGGTCGCACCGGAACTGACGAGAATCATCTCTTTCCCCTGATTTTGCAAATCGGCCAGTTCCCGGACCAGATGTTCGATGCGCCGGTAATTGAGCTTGCCGTTTTCATAAGAAATCGTACTGGACCCTACTTTGACGACGATGCGTTTTTTATTGGTAAAATCTCTCTGCTTGCAGTCCACTTCCATCACTGTCCTACTCTTTAATATAGTCGTAATGCGATTTATCTTTCTTCTTTTTGAACAGGACGCCGTAATGGCCGATGACCTGTACGAGTTCGGCTCCCAGCATACCTGCCAGTGTTTCCATGGTTTCCGCCGTATCGAGGTCGGCATTATTGAGCACATGGGCCTTGACCAGTTCTCTGGCGGTAATGGCAGCCCGGGCACTATCGATGACGGCGTCGGACAGTCCTTCCTTTCCTATCTGGATGACCGACGGCATCTGGCTGGCCAGTGCCTTGAGTTGTTTTTTATCTTTATTATTCATATTCTATCTCCTTATTTGCGGTATTCAAATTCCATGGAATAAATGCGCACCGTATCGCCTTCCTGGATGCCCTCTTTTTGCAGCATCTTGTCCAGTTCCATATAACGCCAGATACGCTGGAACCGGCGCAGGGACATGTCATCATCGAAATTCGTCATGGCGACGAGCCGTTCGATCCGGGGGCCGGTAATGACAAAGGCACCATCATCGTCGCGATGAATTTCAAAATCCGGTTTTTCTTCTGGTTTATAGATGACCTCTTCATCCGTTTCGTCCGGTTCTTCCACATACGTTTCCAGCAGTTTCCAGACATATTCCATCAGCTCCGGCAATCCTTCGCCGGACATAGCACAGATAGGGAATACGTCCCGGCCCCGTTCATCCATATACTGCTGGAGCCGTTTCAGATTCGTATCATCAGATAATAAATCGATTTTATTGGCTGCGATGACTTGCTGTTTCCGCGACAGTTTTTCACTGTATTTTGCCAGTTCGCCATTGATTTTCTCATAATCCTCGATGGGATCGCGTCCTTCACTGCCGGACACGTCGAGAACGTGGATGAGAATTTTCGTCCGTTCAATATGGCGCAGGAAATCATGGCCCAGACCGACACCTTCGGCTGCCCCGTCGATAAGGCCGGGAATATCGGCCATGACGAAGCTGCGTTGATCCGGCAGATTGACGACGCCGAGGATGGGGTTCAGCGTCGTGAAATGATAGGCTGCTACTTCCGGCTGGGCCGCAGATACTTTGCGCAGGATGCTCGATTTTCCTACGCTGGGATACCCCAGAAGGCCTACATCGGCCAGTACTTTGAGTTCCAGGCGCAGCCAGCGTTCTTCCCCCGGTTCCCCCCGTTCAGCAAAGGTCGGTGCCCGGTTGGCACTGGTACGGAAATGATAGTTGCCCCGGCCGCCGCGGCCGCCTTTAGCGACGATGGCCTGCTGTCCGTCGTGGCTCAGGTCAGCGAGGAGAGCGTTCGATTCTTCATCGCGCACGACCGTGCCGACGGGTACGGGGATGAGCAGGTCATCGGCGTCGCGGCCGAATTTATTGCTCCCCTGGCCTTTTCCGCCCGGTTTGGCTTTAAACAACCGGCGATAGCGGAAATCTACCAGCGTATTCACATTGCGGTCAGCCACGAGGATGACATTTCCTCCCTGGCCGCCGTCACCGCCATTGGGACCGCCTTTGGGTACAAACTTTTCATGACGGAAGCTGCTCATCCCGTCTCCGCCCTTGCCGGACTGCACAAATATTCTTGCTCTGTCTATAAACATATTTACACCTCATCGAAAAAAAGGAACAGTGACTAAAATATAAAAAAGCATTGAATTACATTATACCATAAACCGCCGCCGGAAATGATAGAATCTGCTAAAATAGCGAAAAAAAAGTAAAATAAATAGTGCCCGGAGCTTTCCAGCCGGGCAGAAACACCGGAAAAAGTCAAACGGTGCAAAAATATCCATAACGTGGTACACTATACTTGATATTGTATGATACATATCAATGGGAGGTTCTTTGTATGGCTAATTTAGCAAATATCCGGCTGAACCGGAAAAAACCGATTATCTGTGTTCCCTGTACTGGCGCAACAGTGGGTGACATCTGTTACAGCTGCCAGCAGATACGGGAAAAACCGCATGACATCATTGAGTACAATGCCGGCACCTTTAACGGCCTGCCCAATTTGTCCCAGCTGTGGAATGCCCTGCTGATGATCACCCAGGCAACCAATGAAGGGACGTTTATTTTTAAATGTGAAAAAAAAGATCTGCCTGAATACTGCCGTACCGAACGGGACTACCGTGACATCATGACCTTTGCCCTGCGCAGCGGCCTTCCCGATGCACTGGAAATCGCCGCCGATACAGACCCCGATCTCATAGATGATTTGTCGGAACAATGTATGGATACGGGCCTGATTCCAATCATTTCCCTGTCCCTGACCAATGCGTCAGAGGCCTCATCCCTGGAACAGCGCCTGACCGGTCTGTCTGACCTGGAAGCCCGTACATTCCACATCACCTTCCCGGCACAGACGACGGATGATATCGATGCCGTCCGTCAGGCTGTCCGCGCATTTTTACAGGAAAATTACGAATTCAAGGTCATCATCCAGCCAACTGGCCCGGTTGCCAAAGCGGAACTCCTGAAAGGGAACACCTTTGATTCGCCCATACTTTACGCAGCCGTCAATGAAGAAACGGATTCATTACCGTCCTGCACGGATCTGCGCCGGGTCCTCGATGAAAAGGGGCTTTGATTGAACATATATGGTATGAACCAGGAACGGGCCTGCCCATAACGCGGCAGGCCCGTTCCTTTGTGTATGACATCAGCCATGCAGTTCATAATCTAATTCTTTCAAACGTTCAATCCGCTTTTCTGTCGGCGGATGGGTACTGAACAGATTGGCCAGCCCCGACTGGATACCGGAAAACGGATTGATGATGCACATGTGTGCCGTCGTCTTAGAAGCGCCTGGCAGCACCTGATAGTGGGCGTAGTTGTCTATCTTGGCAAGCGCCCGGGCCAGGGCCAGGGGATCGTCGATCATGCGGCCGCCTTCTTCATCGGCCATATATTCCCGTGTCCGGCTGATGCCGAGCTGGATAATCGTCGCCGCAATCGGAGCGATGATGATCGTTACCAGGAGGCCGACGATGCCGCCATTGTCGTCATCATCGTTGCCGCGTCCGAATATAGCCGCCCACTGGGCAATATTGGCAATCCAGGAAATAACGCTGGCAAAAGTAGCCACGACGGTGCTCAGGAGGATATCCCGGTGCAGGATATGGGACATTTCATGAGCCAGGACACCGCGGATTTCTTCATCATCAAGCATGTCGAGGATGCCTTCCGTCGCCGCGATGGCCGCGTGAGACGGGTTGCGCCCTGTAGCAAAGGCATTGGGGACTTCCGTCGGCATGATATATACTTTGGGCATGGGAAGTTCGGCACGCTGTGCCAGATCTTCTACGATGTGGTAGAGCCGATGTTCCGGACCTACGGGCTGGCAGTGGTACATGCGCAGGACGATGGAATCACTGAACCAGTAGGAAAAGAAATTCATCCCCGTTGCGAGAATGAGCATGACGGTCATGCCATGAACACCGCCAAACGCTCTGCCAATGGCCATCATAATCACCGCCAGCAGAGTCATGAGAAAGACTGTCTTTAAACGGTTCATACTACTCTCCTCTATTCTAAAAAATCAAAAGTCAAAAGGTAAAATCCGAATTTACTATATTATAACAGAAAAAGTCATTCTGTCAATATGTTCGATTCATATTCTCTATGCATCACTATTCGGACAGGACGTGATTATTATAGCGGCGGATGAGGACCGTATAATACCCTTCGCCGTCTTTTTTGTCATCGAGCCGGGTCACGATGGTAACATCATTCTGTATCCAGCGGATTTCTTTACTATTCTGGCTCGCTGGAAAGTCTTCCATATTGGAATAAATCGTTGCCGACAGGCGGGCGTACATATC
>OCVV011342492.1_pt1 | contig 98374 bp, 83 predicted proteins | sample 1539721 | NCBI WGS metagenome assembly OCVV01 (sample SAMN02144230, study PRJEB22623) | gut metagenome | biome: sheep rumen | host: Ovis aries | place: New Zealand
CGGATTCTGCATCGAGTGTCGCCGTGAGGTCGAGTTCTTTTTCGGCGAGGTATTTCTCAATATACTCGTCTTGGATGGGTGAACGGCGAGAGTTGATCATCTCCACTTTCTCGGGGATGATGTCCACCGCCATCACTTCGTTGTGTTGGGCGAGTAAGGTAGCGATGCTGAGACCCACATATCCTGTTCCTGCTACTGCAATACGCATAATTAAAAATTAAAAATTATGAATTAAAAATTCAAAAAAGGTGTTTTTATACCAATTCTTTGATCCTTTATTGTTAGGGTAGAATACCGTGAATCACCCCGTAATCACCCCGTAATCACCCCCTTATCACCCCCTTATCACCCCCTTCTACCACGTAAATGGTATGAGGAGATGAGGGATAGGGTGCGAAATTAGATGTGCTCCTCGAAACCGCGGAAATGGACGTTGAGCTCGTGGAGATGCTCCAAAAGCGTGCCAAGAGAGGTTCCTTCAGTCATTTTGGCGAACGCATTGACATCTTTCGGGAAACATTTGCCGCCGTAGCCGTATTTGCCGTCCGGTCCGGGAACATAAGTGTGGGTGTCATTGATGTAACCGGAGAGGAGAACGCCGGTGTGTACTTTGCGCCAATCGGCTCCCATTTTCTCGCAATACTCCTTGCAAGCGTTGAAGTACGTTACTTTGTACGCTCCAAAGACATTGTGCATGTACTTGGTCAACTCAGCCTCCAACGGGGTCATTACCGTGAATTTCTTACCGACGAAGATCTTGGTGAGGAGATCCTGCGCACCGGTGAAGACCATGGTTTGTTTGTTGAAGTCCTCGATGAAAGTACGCTCGGTGAGGAACTCCGGCATGTAGCAGACATTGTGTCCGGTCTCTTTGGAGAGACGCTCGCTGGTACCCGGCAAAATGGTGGTACGCACGAAAACAGGGACATCCGGCAGTTTCTTGATCAATTCGGTCATGAGGGTCAGATCTTGTGTACCGTCTTCTTCTGTTGGGACATGAATCTGCAAGAATGCGATGTCAATGTCACTCAGGTCATCGTTGTATCCTTTGTACGGATCGCTGATGAATAATTTACATTCAGGGTTGTTGTTTTCTAACCAATTTTTGAGGGCTCCGCCTACGAAGCCACATCCAATAATTCCAACTTTAATCATAAAATTTCAAGTAGTTTTACAAAAAGCGTGCAAAGGTACAACATTTTTTTTATATACGCAAGAGCGCGCGAACATTATTTGTAAAAAAATGCATTTTTTCATAAAAAACGAAGAAAAAGCGCTAAAGATTTTCATTATTCAATAATTTTTTGTAATTTTGTGCCGAATTTGCCCTAAAGTGGACTTATGGGAGAAGGAAGCGAATAAAGACGCCGGATGGTATCCGGCAAAATGAACGAAGCTTGATGCCGCGGAATACCGCTACGAACTAAAGACGCCGGATGGTATCCGGCAAAATGAACGAAGCTTTGATGCCGCGGAATACCGCGACGAACTAAAGACGCCGGATGGTATCCGGCAAAATGAACGAAGCTTGATGCCGCGGAATACCGCGACGAACAGGACAAAGAGGATGAAGGGAAGAGAAGGAGAGAGAGGGAAAGAGAGGGAGCGAGAGGGAAAGAGAAGGAAGCGGGAACGCGGATGAATGGAAAGAGAAGAAATGAACTTAATTTAAAAATAACAATAGAAAAATGAAGAATTTTAAATTTTGGAATGCGTTGTGCGGCTGGATCGTGTTTGCGATAGCAGCTGCTACGTATCTCCTGACCATGGAGCCGACAGCGAGCTTCTGGGATTGCGGCGAGTTCATCTCGAGCGCCTGGAAATTGGATGTCGGTCACCCGCCCGGAGCACCGTTTTTTATGCTGATGGGCCATTTCTTTAGTCTGTTTGCGTCAGACACCGCCCATGTGGCGATGTGCGTTAATGCGCTTTCCGCTTTGGCAAGTGCGTTTACGATTTTGTTCCTCTTCTGGACCATTACGGCTTTAGCGAGGAAACTTAGACCCTTCCCGACCTCCCCTAAAGGGGAGGAGAAAGGTTCGCTGTGGGCGGATCTTGGAATCTTAGGAGCAGGAGCAGTTGGTGCTTTGGCTTACACGTTTAGCGACACTTTCTGGTTTTCAGCCGTGGAAGGCGAAGTGTATGCGAGTTCGTCGCTGTTTACGGCCGTCGTTTTCTGGCTGATCCTGAAATGGGACGAATTGGCAGACGAAGAGGGTAGTGACCGCTGGCTGATCGCCATCGCTTATCTGATGGGATTGAGTATCGGCGTACACTTGTTGAACCTGCTGACTATTCCGGCCATCGGTTTGGTATATTACTTCCGCCGCTATGAGTTCAGTTGGAAAGGAATGATCTATGCATTCTTGGCATCGTGTCTCATTCTGTTGGTGATTTTGTACGGAATTATTCCGGGCGTTCCGACCGTAATCGGTTGGTTTGAGTTGGCATTTGTCAACGGTCTCGGCTGTCCGTTCAATACCGGTCTGGCGGTGGCACTTGTGCTGATTACAGGTCTGTTGGTTTGGGCTATTCTGTACACCAAGAAACGTTCTGACGCCGAATACGCAGAAGGCAATGGAAAGAACCTGTGGCGTTGGCTGAATACGGCATCGCTGATGGTGGCTGTGATCTTGGTGGGTTACAGCAGTTACGCTGCTTTGGTGATCCGCTCGAACGCAGATACTCCGATGGATCAGAACAGCCCGGACAATGTGTTCAGTCTGAAATATTATCTGAACCGCGAGCAATACGGCGACCGTCCGCTTTTCTATGGTCAGACATATAACGCGCCCGTTCAGCTGCGAGTTGAGGGCAATATGTGTGTGCCGGTAGAGAAAAAAGGTCATGCGCAATATGCTCCGGCTCCGAAAGTAGAGGGCGAGAAGGACCATTATGTGATCACCGGATACAAGTCTTCGTACGAGTATATGCCTCAGTTCTGCATGCTTTTCCCGCGTATGTATTCATCGCAGGGTTCGCATATTCAGGCGTATAAAGAATGGGCAGAAGTGAAGGGCAAACGCGTCCGCTATGACTACTGCGGTCAGCAGAAAACGGAGTATTGTCCGACTTTTGCGGAGAACATGCGTTTCTTCTTCCGTTATCAGGTGAACTTTATGTACTGGCGCTATTTCATGTGGAATTTCGTGGGAAGACAGAATGATATTCAGTCGTATGGCGACATTACCAAAGGTAACTGGATCAGCGGTATTCCGTTTATTGACAATGCGATGTTGGGTGATCAAGACCTGCTGCCGACGGAATTGAAAGAGAACAAGGGACATAACGTGTATTATTTCCTGCCGTTGATTTTGGGTATCATCGGTATCGTATGGCAATGCGGCAAACGCAGCAAAGAGGGCAAGGCAGAAGGCTGGCAGAGCTTTACGCTGACGTTCCTGCTGTTCTTCCTAACCGGTTTGGCGATTGTGATGTACTTGAACCAGACACCTTATCAACCGCGCGAGCGTGACTACGCGTATGCGGGCTCGTTCTATGCGTTCTGTATATGGATCGGTCTGGGTGTGTTGGGTTTGATTGAATTTATCAATCAAATATTAAAAATTAAAAATGAAAAATTAAAAGTGTGCGCGGCGGTGGTGGTGAGCCTCGTATGTTTAGGCGTGCCGGCATTGATGGCTCAGCAGAACTGGGATGACCATGACCGCAGCCAACGCTACAGTTGCCGCGATTTCGGAGCAAACTATCTGAAGTCCTGCGAGACGCAAGGAATTCTGTTCTCGAACGGCGATAACGACACTTTCCCCTTGTGGTATAACCAAGAAGTGGAGGAAGTGGGAACCGACCTGCGTGTCTGCAACCTCAGTTATCTCCAGACCGACTGGTATATATCTCAGATGAAACGTCCGTACTACGAGTCCGAGGCCTTGCCGATCAGTTGGGAATACAAGGATTTCATGCCGGGTGCCAATGAGATCGCCCGCGTGGATAACCGTTTGGGACAGCCGATCAGCGTTGAGAAAGCATTCAATTTCCTGCGTTCTGACGATCCTCGCACGAAGACCCGCGAAGGCGATAATTATTTGCCGTCCGACCAATTATACATCGAGACACCCTCCGGCGAACAGATTCTCCTTAAGAAAAAACGCATGTACACGCGCTCGGAGATGATGATCATGGAGATGCTGTCCACGAACCAGTGGAAACGCCCGATGTACTTCTGCGCGACCGTGGGTAACGACTATTATTTGGGCTTGGAGCCGTACATGGAGCTGACCGGTTTGGCTTATCAGATCACTCCGGTACGCAGTCGCGACGGACAGCCGCGTGTGAACACCGAGAAGATGTACGAGAACATGATGCACAAGTTCAAATACGGCAATATGAATATCCCCGGAATTTATATTGACGAGAACCTGATGCGTATGTGCCGTACGCACCGAATGATGTTTGCACAGTTGGCTGAACAGCTGATTCGTGAAAACCAACGCGAGAAAGCATTGGAAGTACTCGACTATTCGGAAGAGCAACTGCCGGGCTATAACATCCCGTACGACTACACTTCGGCTTCGATGGCGGCTATGTATTTCATGCTGCACGAGGACGAGAAAGCCGTAGCTATCATGGACAAGGTAGCTCAGACATGTGTTGAGTATCTGCGCTTTGCGGCTTCTTTGGACCGCGGTCAGAAACGCTCGATGGAGAGTACCACCAGCCGTGAAGGCGCGATCTTAGGCTACGTGCTGCAGACCTGCGAACGCTACGGACAAAACGAGTTGGTAGAGAAATACTACGGCGACTACGCGGCGTACGCTAAATAAATAAAAAGACCCCTCCCGACCTCCCCTAAAGGGGAGGAGAGAAGGAAGTTCGCGCAATGATGCGCGAAAAGTGCATAATGTAAATTGAAAATATAAAATGGTAAGTGTAAATAAGATTCCTGTCTTGCTGCTAACCGGTTATCTGGGAAGCGGCAAGACAACACTTCTCAACCGCATTCTGACGAACAATAAAGGTATTCGTTTTGCGGTGATTGTCAACGACATCGGAGAAGTGAATATAGACGCCTCGCTGATCCAAAAGGGCGGAGTGGTGTCCCAACAAAATGACTCGTTAGTGGCATTGCAGAACGGTTGTATTTGCTGCACGTTGCAGACGGATTTGCTGACACAGCTTCATGATTTAGCCGCGCAAAAGGCGTACGACTATATCGTTATTGAGGCATCCGGTATCTGCGAACCGGCTCCTATTGCGCAGACGCTGTGTTCTTATGCGCAAATGGTACCTCAGTTCGCACAAGATGGTCTGCCGGTATTGGATTGTATCTGCTCGGTGGTAGATGCACTTCGTCTGCGCGATGAGTTCAACGGCGGCGAGGAATTAGCGCATCATTTGCCGAAGGAAGAGGACTTGGCGGCATTGGTAACGGAGCAGATAGAGTTCTGCAATATTATCCTGCTGAATAAGGCTTCGGAGGTAAGCGAAGAGGAGCTGGCGCATATCAAATCCATTCTTCGCGCTTTACAGCCCACCGCAGAAATCATTGAAACAAACTACTGCGATGTAGCGTTCGAGAAGATTTTGAATACCGGATTGTTTGATTTTGACCGTACAGCCACCTCTGCAACATGGATCCAAGAGGTAGAGGATGCGCATCATCACCACGACCATGATGACGACGATGATGAGGATGAAGATGAGCATGAACATCATCACCACCACGACCACGAACATGGCGAACATGACCATTTGGCTGAGTTCGGAATCGACACCTATGTATATTACGCGCGCAAGCCGTTTGACTTAGGACTCTTTGACGAGTTCGTGGCGGCTCATTGGCCGAAGAACGTGATCCGTTGCAAAGGAATGTGCTATTTTGCAGAGGAATACGATATGTGCTATCTGTTTGAGCAAGCCGGCAAACAATTCAATCTCCGCAAAGCCGGCGAATGGTTTGCTACGATGCCCAAAGAGGAGTTGATGCAACTGATGGCAGACGATGCACAACTCCGCAAAGATTGGGATGACCAATACGGCGACAGGATGCAGAAGTTAGTGTTTATCGGTCAACATCTGGACAAAAAGGCTTTGAAAGAGGCTTTGGACAACTGTTTGCAATAATTATCTATCGGGAAACTTAAATAATTATAAACAATACTCTTATGAAACCAATTAACGAACTGACTATAGCAGTGGCAAGTGACCACTCGGGTTTTGGATTGAAATCCATGATTCAATTGTTTTTGGAGCGTGAAGGCGCTAAGGTAGTTGATTTCGGCTGTGATTCTATGGAGAACTGCGACTTTCCGGATTTTGCACATCCGATGGCAACCGCAGTGGAGAAAGGCGAATGCGATTTAGGTATTGGTTTTTGCTTTACAGGCAACGGAATGAGCATGTGCGCGAACACGCATCCTCATGTGCGCGCCACTATTTGCTGGGAGACACGCATGGCGGAGAATGCCCGTCGCTTCTTCAATGCCAACGTACTCTGTCTGCCGGCAGGAAGTGTAGCTCCGGACAAGGCATTGGATATCATTCATGCATTTGTAACCACCGCTTATGCCGGAGGCGAACGATATGAACGCCGCAATCATCATTTGGCTAATCCCAATAAATACCGGATTGAGAATGGTGAATGGATTTTAGAGAGTTGATAATTGACAATTGATAATTGATGAAAAAATTTGACGTAAAAAAGTATATTTTAGCACCGCTGACAGTTGCAGTTGTGCTATTCATGTGGTTCGTGCCTGCCTCTTTTTTCGGCATTGAAGGTCTGACAGTAGTTCAGCAGCGAACCATAGCTATTTTCTGTTATGCCGCCCTGATGTGGATGTTTGAAATCATCCCGGCATGGGCGACGTCTGTGTCCGCGATAGTGTTCTTGCTGATCGCCGTTTCCAACAAAGGTCTGACAAACCCGGAGATGGGTTCATTAGTCAATTTCCGCGAACTGATGGCCGCTTTTGCAGACCCGATCATCATGCTTTTCTTAGGCGGATTCGTGTTAGCCATTACTGCCAGCAAAGTGGGCTTGGACGTGGTGTTGGCACGTGTTCTGCTCAAACCTTTCGGAACCAATCCGAAATGGGTGTTGTTGGGTTTTCTGACACTGATCAGCGTGATGTCCATGTTCATGAGCAATACGGCTACTGCGGCTATGATGTTAGCTTTCTTAGCGCCTGTGTTGCGTACGCTGCCGGCAGATGGCGGTGGTCGTGTGAGTTTGGCAATGGCTATTCCTATCGCCGCCAATGTGGGCGGTTTGGGAACGCCAATCGGTACTCCTCCGAACGCTATCGCAATCGGACAATTGTCGGCTATGGATATCAACATTGGTTTTGCCGCATGGATGGTTCGTTTTGTGCCGGTAGTGATCATAATGATTCTCTTTGCGTGGTGGCTGCTGCAGTTCCTTTTCCCTTTCAAGGCAAAGGATGTAAAGATCGTCATCAATCCCGATGAGCATCACGAGATGGATTGGAAATTCTGGGTTGTAACCATTACATTTATTGCTACCATCCTGCTGTGGATGACAGGTGAGTTGACTCACCTGAATTCCAATGTGGTAGCGATGATTCCTTTTGCAGTCTTCGCATTGACCGGCGTGTTTACTCGTGACGATTTCTCAAAGATCGATTGGCATGTGCTGTGGATGGTGGCCGGTGGTTTCGCCATCGGAACGGCTCTTAACAAGACCGGTCTGGCAGCTGCGTTGGTGGAGTCCATTCCGTTCGGCAGTTGGTCAGTCATCGCCGTTTTGGTTATTTCCGGTCTGTTAGGCTGGTTACTCTCCAACTTTATCTCTCACTCGTCTGCGGCGAACTTGCTTATTCCGATCTTGGCGGTTGTCGGAACGGCTATGAACGAGCAGTTAGGCGCTTTTGGCGGTGTGACCACTTTGCTGGTCTGCGTTGCTGCTTCCACCTCGTTTGCTATGCTTCTGCCGATCTCCACTCCGCCGAATGCCATCGCTTGTTCAACGGGTTTGATCAAGACCAACGACATGGCAAAAGTGGGACTTATCATCGGTTTAGTGGGTGTAGCATTGTCGTACGCGGTGTTACTGATCTTCCCGTTTAAGTAATTGATAATTGAAAATTATATCTCGTTTAAGGCTCAAATTATTGTCTGAAGCCGTACGGGAAGTTGACAAATATGAAAAATCGAATTATAATCGTCGTTCTTTGCACCATGACAGCCTTGTCCGTCATGGCGCAAGAGAACGTCAAGACGGAAAAGAAGGAGACGGTCAAGTCACATCTTGTTCAGCATTTCAAGTTGTACGGTTTTGTCCGCAACTATTTTGCTTATGACAGCCGTGAATCTCTCTCCGGAACGGGTGATTTGTATAACTACCAGCCGCGGGATGTGAACTGGAATCAGACGCCCGAACAAGCAGCTGCTTCCGGTGTAGAGCGCCAGGACTTGAATGCTCAATCCACATTCCGTTTCCTATCTCTGACCACCCGTCTGGGGCTGAATATCGTGGGCTATAAATGGCGCAACACGGAGTTCGGCGGAAAGATAGAAGCGGATTTTTATGCCGGTTTGAGCACAAAAGGTTCGGGTGTTCACTCCGTATCGGGAACGGCTCAGTTTCGTCTGCGTCAGGCCTATATGACGATGGCGTGGGATAGTCTGCGTATGGGCGATAAGGCCTATGCGCGTGTAGATTTATTATTAGGTCAAGCATGGCATCCGATGGCAGCTGATCTGAGCGATGTGATTGCTCTCAACTCCGGTGCTCCTTTCGGTCCTTTCAGCCGTACGCCTCAGGTGAAGATGGATGCGCGTCTGGGCAACTATTTCACCCTTACCGGTGCGCTGATCTGGCAGATGCAGTATTGTTCCATCGGTCCGGACGGTCAGTCGGCGGAGTATATCGGTTACAGCAAAACACCGGAGGCATACCTGGGAGTGAATGTGCATGCCAACGGATTCTTGGCAAGAGCAGGAGCGGATGTGCTCAGTATATGCCCTCGTCATACGGGAACGGTGTTGGCGGCAGACGGCAAGACACAGGTTGCCGTTCGTGTGAACGACCGTCTCACTACCGCATCGCCATTTATCTATCTGCAATACAAGAAAGGCGAGTTCTCCATCAAAGCCAAATCGGTCTTTATGGAAGCCGGTGAACACATGAACATGAACGGCGGTTACGGCGTGAAGAAAGTGAATGCCGACGGGTCATGGGAATATACGCCGACGCGTACTTCTTCCTCATGGCTCAGTATTGTATATGGCGGCAAAGTAGGCGCGCAGGAGGATAAACATCCCCAGAAACTGCAAGGCATCCTCTTCGGCGGTTACGTCCGTAATTTCGGTACTAAAGATCCATTGGCAACCAAACAAGACGGTTCTTTGGTGGGATTCTATTATCCGCGTGCAAGCAATATGAACCAAATGTACCGCTTATCGCCGACGCTGCTTTATACGGTGGGTAAATTCCAATTAGGTTGCGAGTACGAGATCACTTCGGTGCAATATGGCGACATCGCCCAAGGGGGCATCAACCCCGCTAATGGTCTGTGCGACAAAGGACTTCACTGGGTGACAAACCATCGTGTACAACTGATGACAAAATATAATTTCTAATGAAACGAATAATCAATCCTTGGACCCGGATGCCGGGGTATAACTGTTTCGGTTGTAGCCCGGATAACCCCATCGGCACGCAGATGCGCTTTTTTGAAGACGGGGATGAGATCATCTCCATCTGGCGTCCGACACAAAATCACCAATCGTGGATCAATACCTTGCACGGAGGTGTGCAGGCCGTGCTGTTGGATGAAGTGTGCGGATGGGTCGTATTCCATCTGCTCAAAACCGCCGGCGTTACGGCAAAAATGGAGATGCGCTATCACAAGCCGGTTTCGACTTTGCAGGAGTATATCAAACTGCGCGGTTATCTCAAAGAGATGCGGCGTAATATAGCAATCGTGCAAGGCGAGATCTATAGTGCCGAGGGCGAGTTGCTTTGCGAGTGTACCTGCACATATTTTACTTTCCCGCAGGAGAAAGCCAAGGCGGAAATGGGCTACCTTCCGTCCACAGTTGAAGAACAAAACTATACCTTTGAAGAATGCTTGAATATGTAAATCGAAGGGGGTCTGATTGTTTCAAATGGGACTCCGAATGCGCCGAAGGCTGTTTGCCTTTATGGATTGCAGACATGGATTTCAAGGCGGCTCAGCCGATACGTGAGGCTATGCAACGTCGCTTGGATCATGGTGTTTTTGGTTATTCTATCGTGCCGCAGGCCAACTATGACGCAGTAGCATCATGGTTTAGCCGCCGACATGGATGGAACGGTATTAATCGTGAGAATCTGCTTTATACGACAGCCGTTGTGCCGGCGATTTCGGCTATTTTCGCGGCCTTGCAGGCTCGCAAAGGCAAATGTTCGCCGCTCCGTGTACTCACTTTCACGCCTGCATACAACTGTTTCTTCAGTTGTATCGAGAATATGGGTTGCGAGTTAGTGGCGGCTCCCTTGGTCTTGCGCGAAAACCGCTTTGAGATCAATTGGGAAGATTTGGAGGAGAAAGCAAAGCATGCGGATGTGTTCCTGCTTTGCAATCCTCATAACCCCACAGGTCGCGTTTGGTCCAAAGAGGAGTTGGAGCATATCGCAGAGATTATGCGCCGCGAACACCTGTTCGTGCTGAGCGATGAAATCCACTGCGAGTTCGCTTACCCCGGACACCAATATACGCCCTTTGCATCGATTGTCATCAACGACACCGATTTCTGCGTCTGCACATCCGCCAGCAAGGCCTTTAATATCGCAGGTTTGCTATGCGCCAATATCTTTGTACCCAACAAAGAACTGTTCACTCAGATCAATCATGCCCTCGAGGTGCATGAGGTGAATGGTCTGAACCCCTTCGGTTTGGTGGCACAAGTAGCGGCTTATAATGAGAGCGAGGATTGGTTAGACGAACTGAATGAATACGTCTATGGGAACTTCTGTTTCCTGCGTGATTTTATCCATGCCGAGTTACCGATGTTGCAGATCCATGAGACTGAGGGTACATACCTCGGATGGGTTAATGTATCCGCTTTAGGCATGAGCGCAGAGGAGTTCTGCTGCAATCTGGCGAAAAAAGGTCATGTGCTCTTCAACCCCTCGGAGATGTACGGCGGCGAGAAATATGTCCGCATCAATTTAGCTACATCGCGCGAGGTGTTGGAACAAGCCATGAAGCAATGCAAGGAGTATATCCTCAGCCTGTAATTACCGCACTTTGCGGATGATGGTAAGTCCGTCACGAAGAGGAAGGATGACCTGCTCAAAGCGGTCGTCCTTTTTCAATTGGTCATTGAAAGCCCGCAGACCGAGGGTCTGTTTGTCGCGGTCATATGCGGGGTCGATGATGTGTCCGTCCCAGAGGGTGTTGTCCGCCAAAATGAACCCGCCAACGGGCACTAAAGGATAAACCGCCTCTAAATATGCGCAGTATTCGCGCTTGTCCGCATCGATAAAGACGAGGTCAAATTGATAATTGAGAATTGACAATTGAGAATTGATAATTGAGCACGCATCGCCGATGATGAGTTCAATTTTCTCTCCCAACGGCGAACGGGAGAGGTTTCTGCGTATGGTGTCTTCCAACTCGTCGTTGTGCTCGATGGTCACTAAACGTCCGCCTTTTGCCAAACCTTCTGCAAGACACAAAGCACTATAACCGGTGAACGTACCAAGCTCCAAAATCCGTTTCGGCTTGATCATATGGCTGAACATACTCAGCGCGCGACCCTGTACGTGTCCGCTCAACATGTGCGGGTTTAAAATATGTACGTACGTATCGCGCGTAATCGCCTCTAAAGCTCCGTTTTCGGGAGTGGAATGGTAAGAAATATACTCTTCAAGTGTCATATTGTTACAAAATTCGCTGCAAAAGTACAAAAAAATTTGCACATATGCAAAAAAAATAGTATCTTTGCACTCAAATTCGTAACAACAATGAAAAAAACGACCTGTTTATATTGTTTTTTGACCCTTTTAGTGGCCTTTCTTCCTGCCTCTGTACATGCAGCATTGCAAATAACGGATGCCGGCGGATGGTATGAAAGCGCGTTTGTGGAATGGACCCCCCAAGACGGAGTGTCAGAATATAGCGTTCGAGTTCAGCCTATCGGGGAAATTCTCTATGCAGTGCCGTTTGAAATAGACGAACCTCTGATCCGTAAATACGACGGTTATTACCGCGCAGACGTATTGGGATTAGCTCCGGGCGATTACACTTTGTCTGTTTTTTCTGCCGGCGGAAATGCTGAACCTTTGGCTACGACGGATGTATTGCTTGTCAAAGCGCATGACAGAGATGGTTTTGCGCATTTCAATTATCCCGATGGAGTAGGAGCCTATAAGAATGACGGTACGCTCAAAGAGGGAGCCAAGGTGCTCTATGTTCACGCACAGAATATAGCTACGGTGGAAATGGATGTGGCGATCGACAAAAAAGGTACTACGCGTCATTGCGTCGGCCTGCAACATATTATCACGGCTTACGAGAAGGGTTTCGCGGATCAGCCTTTGGATATTCGTATTATCGGAACCGTTGAGGCAAGTCAATTGGATTCAATGGGCAGCAAAGAGGAAGGTTTGCAGATCAAAGGCAAGGTGGGCGTACCGATGCATATTACGGTGGAAGGTGTCGGAAAGGATGCTGTTATCCGCGGTTTCGGTATCTTGGCGCGTCAGGCTGAGAGTCTGGAGTTACGCAACTTTGCCGTTATGACAGCTTTGGATGATTGTATATCGCTGGATACCAAAAACAGCCATGTGTGGGTGCATCATATTGACGGTTTCTATAGCCGCCCCGGTTCGGCAAGCGACCAGAAAAAAGGCGACGGAACGATTGATGTGAAGGGAAACTCCCAATATGTGACCGTTGCCTATAACCATTTCTGGGACACCGGCAAATCCACTATGTGCGGCATGAAACAAGATACGTTGCCGAACTATGTGACCTATCATCACAACTGGTTTGATCATTCCGACTCGCGTCACCCGCGCATACGTCGCATGAGCGTGCATATATACAATAATTATTATGACGGTATTGCCAAATACGGTGTTGGTATGACGAACGGCGGTAGTGCTTTTGTGGAGAATAACTATTTCCGTGCTTGTGCACATCCGATGCTCATCTCAATGCAGGGAACGGACACCAAGAACGGAACAGATACCAAGGATTCGCCTACTTTCTCCAACGAGAACGGAGGTATTATAAAGGCATTCAATAATGTTTTTACAGGCTCCAAGACCCTTGTTTATTATGATGCGGAGAAAGCACCGGTGCATTTCGATGCGTACTTGGCAACTACTCGCGACGAGAAAGTTCCGGCAAAGGTTAAGGCACTCCAAGGTGGTACGACGTATGATAATTTTGATACCGATCCTTCTCTTATGCCGTCTATCGTGCCTGATGCAGCGGAAGATGTGCCTGATATCGTAATCGGTGATGGCGGAGCAGGGCGTATGCAGCATGGCGATTTCACTTTCTCTTCTTCTGATGACAGTTCGTCTGAACTTAATACTGCTTTATCAAGTCTCATTACGAATTATCAGTCTTCATTGGTCGCAATTCAAGGAGTAGAGCAGGATGACCATCAGGCTATTTATGAGGTTTTGGCAAAAGATAACGACCTTGTTTTTGACGGAATGACCCTCTATAACCCAATGGGAAAACGCATTCGTATCTATGCTGTCTCCGGCGCATGTATCGGTTCTACGGAAGACACTTCTGTGGCTACGGACTATTTGCCTAACGGCGCATATGTGGTGGTTAGCAAAGACGGATGTCTGAAAATTACGAAATAATAAAATAATACAATATTGGTATGGAAAAGATAGATGAATTAGATCGTAAAATCTTAAAAATTATTACTCAAAGCGCCCGAACGCCTTTCAAAGATGTGGCGGAGCAATGCGGTGTCAGCCGGGCAGCCGTGCATCAACGCGTGCAGAAGATGTTTGACAACGGCGTGATCACCGGCTCCAGTTATCATGTACACCCCAAATCGTTAGGCTATCAGCTCTGTGTTTATATAGGTATCACCATGGAGAAAGCCTCTATGTATAATAAGGTTATTGCAGCGTTGCAGGAGATTCCTGAGGTAGTTGAAGCGCAATACACACTCGGCGCATTCGGTTTGCTGATTAAGGTCTTTGCCCGCGATAATGAACACCTGCTCAGCATCCTCAATACCAAGATACAGGAGATCCCCGGCGTAGCGAATACTACGACTCTTACCGCGCTTGCACAACCTATCTATCGCCAAATACCAATTGAAATTTAACCATTTAACAATATAAAGTTTCATGGAACGCGTCATTAGCGGCATACGCCCTACGGGCAATTTGCACCTCGGTAACTATTTCGGGGCGGTTAAGTCTTTCGTCAAGATGCAGGATGAATATGACTGCATGTTCTTTATTGCCGATTGGCATTCTTTAACCACGCACCCGACACCGGAGAATATACGTTCATCCGTCAAAACCATTCTCAGCGAGTACCTCGCTTGTGGTATTGACCCGGAGAAAGCACCGATTTACGTCCAATCGGATGTCAAACAGGTGCTCGAGCTCTATCTCTACCTGAATATGAATGCTTATTTGGGTGAACTGGAACGCGTCACTTCCTTCAAGGAGAAAGTGCGCAAACAGCCGGATAATGTCAATGCCGGTTTGCTGACATATCCATGTCTCATGGCGGCGGATATACTGATGCACAAGGCAGACAAAGTGCCCGTCGGCAAAGATCAGGAGCAGAATATGGAGATGGCGCGCCTTTTTGCGCGTCGATTCAACCGCATCTATAATGTGGAGTACTTCAAAGAGCCGGCTTCCTTCTATTTCGCGGACAAAGCGGTCAAAGTGCCGGGACTTGACGGAACCGGTAAGATGGGAAAATCCGAAGGTAACTGCCTCTATCTCTGTGATGACGAGAAGACCGTTACCAAGAAGATCATGCGGGCAGTGACTGACCAGGGGCCGACTCAACTCAACCAAGAGAAACCCGAAGTCATTCAGAACCTTTTCACCCTCTGTGAACTCCTCTCCGGCAAAGAGGCGGCAGACTATTACAACGACCTCTATAACCGCATGGAGATCCGTTATGGAGATATGAAAAAGCAGATGGCGGCTGATGCGAATACACTTCTTGCGCCTATTCGCGAACGTATTCTCATGTATTCGTCCGACGATGCGCTGCTTGAAAAGATCATGCGTCAGGGAGCGGAAGCTGCTTCTGAAAGAGCAGAGAAAACCATCGAAGAAGTAAGGGAAATCATTGGGTTTAGAAAAATCTAAATGCGTAAATGGGTAAGTATCGCGTCATAGTATTCCTTTTTGCCCTCGGGCTCATCAGTTGCGCTTCTAATCAAGTGCCGCTTGATGATGCGTATTATTGGCCGGACAAATCCGCTGTCTCAACCAATACGCAAACAACGACTACAACGCAAACAACGACAACAACGGCAACTACGCAAAAGCCCCTTGTCGAGTTTCTTACTGTCAAAGACACTACCGTAACAGTCAAAATTAAGCGATGAAAAACCTCCGATACATATTGTCCTTTGTCCTTTGTACATTGTCCCTTTGTACTTTTGCACAGGATTATGCCCGTATCTCCGAGCGCTCTATCATGGGAACAGCGCGCTATGTGGGTATGGGAGGTGCGATGTCTGCTATCGGTGGCGACCCGTCTTCTATTCATGACAACCCTGCCGGATTAGGACTTTACCGGCGTACGGAGATGATGATCACGTTTGACGGCATGTTCGATAAGACTACTCAACCGGGTTATCAGGATGTCGGCGAAAGGCGACTCTTCATGGCGCCACAAGCATCGCTGATCTTCTCCATGCCTTCTTATAGCGCGGACGATGAGGGAGTTCAGTTCAATAATCTCTCTTTGTCTTACCGCCGCCTCAATACATTCAATCGTCTGTGGCTCGGTTCGGGCGAGAAGGACTTGTCCCTCGGAGCGTTGTTAACCACAGCGGATGTCAAATGGGATATACCCTTCTGCTCCGAGAAGATAAATGCAACCAATCTTCTCGACTTAGCGGAGAGCGGTCACACCAGTGAGTTCGCGATTGATTGGGCAATTAACATCTCTAATAGATGGTTTGTGGGTTTCGGAGTGCATATTCAGTCTTATTTCTTGGCTTCGGACGGAGATTTTCAGGAGACTTTTTCTTCCAAGAATGCGTTCGGAAGGAATATGTATAACCTCAACCAAACGAAACTGACCCTTTCGGGAACAGGATGTAACCTCACAGCAGGGCTCATCTATCGTCCGGCTTCTTGGATCCGTATGGGATTTGGTATTCAGACGCCTACATTGGGATCGCTCAATACTTATACCTCCGGCACACTCGTTGCCTTGACGGATTCGGTTCGGTATTCCTATGCACCTAATGCGTATAGCCGTGATTCGAAGTTCCATATGCCTCTGCATTTGTCTTCTTCGGTAGCCTTTCAAGTGGGCGCGTATGGCATGCTTGCATTCCAATATGATTATTTCAAGCAACTGCAAAACGATGCCGTTCATTCCTTGCGAACCGGTCTTGAGGTCATTCCTGTCATGGGATTGTATGTGAATGCCGGATATGCGTTTGAGAGCACTTTCAAGAAGAATACGAACCCTGTTCCGATGGATCCGACTTTTGAGCGTCAAGATACCTATTTCGTGACCCCGCAGTGGTCGCAATATGTCTCTGCCGCAATCGGCTATCGAGGAACAATTATGATGGTTCAAGCAGCATACCAATATCGCTGGCAAAGAACTAATCTATATGCCCACGAGAATGCCTCGCCATATGATATGAATGCCACTACCCACCGCATCATTTTTACCATAGGCTGGCATAGATAATGGATAATTGATAATTGAGATCCCGAAAGACCCACGAAAAACCCGCGAAATACCCGCGAAAGAGGGGCGAAAAAATGATAAATCGTAAATAGTCAATAAACATAGCGTCTGTATAACACAATAGGAACCGGAAAACTCAACAAAAATTAACTAACCGAGTGCAAATGCTTCACTAATGGCGTGCCGGTACTCTACGCCGAGACCCGTGAACGTTTATTCTTTACATTCGTATAAACACACGGTAGCGATGAGGTGGCCGGATTACAGAGGAAAAAGCAGGCCTCAAATCCTATTCTCAGGAAGTTTTCTCGAGTAAAAAAGTTATACAGACGCTTTTTTTGTGCCTATATTTGCATTTTTTTCTTGCATATATGCCAAAAAAGCAGTATCTTTGCATCACTTTTCAATGAAATGCACAAATCTATCTGTTCAAAAGAATGAAAATTGCCATTATCGGAGCGGGGAGTGTGGGGACAAACCTGCATCACGCGTTTGAGTTAAAAGGAATAAAAACGGAACTGGTACACGCGCGACCGCTGACCGGCGAAGAAAGCGAAAAAGCCATCGCGGCATTACCGCACGCGGATGCGTATATTTATACGGTGGCTGATCATGCACTGCGGGAGGTAGTGGCAGTTGTGAATGCGCCGAAAGCCCTGCATATGCACACTTCCGGATCTATGCCCATTGAGGTCTTCGGACCCGATAAGCCGCATAGCGGTATATTGTATTTTCTCCAATCGTTCAGCCGGACGAAACTGATTGATGATTGGAGCAGTATTCCTTGTTTTGTAGAGGGGAAAAGCATAGATGATCTGGCAGCTATTTATTCTTTGGCACAGATGGTGACGAGCCGCATCTATGAGGCAAACCAACATGACCGCGAGCGCTTGCATATAGCGGCTATTTTTGCCAATAACTATTCCAATCTGATGTACCGCATTGCCGCTCAAGTGCTCAAAGAGACGCAGATACCCTTTGAGGCTTTATTGCCGCTGATTGATAATACGGCGGCAAAGATCCATCTAATGGCACCTAAAGACTCGCAGACAGGCCCTGCACAACGCGGAGACGAAGCTGTCATGGCGCATCAGGCTGAGATCCTTAAACAAGTAAAAATGAATACAGAGCCGTTTAACGGGGAAGAATTGAGCGCATTGTATCAAGAGCTCGCAGCGTTAATCGGGAGAGGGCGTAATCATCCAAATCGTCCCAACGAATAAGCATAGTGCCGGGGATCTCCGGCATTTTTTGTACCCGATGAACAATAAATCGCGCATGGATCTTCTGATGCGATAAGACGTGTACGATATGGGTCATGGGGTATTGTGCGTTGGTCATCTCCGTTGTTGGCTCATCGGCATGTTCTTCGTACGGAAATTCGTACAGATGATACCAGATGTCTTTGGGATTTTCACGTCTCTGTATCAATGTATATGCCTCGTTCTCCTTTTTTACTTGTACGTATATATGGTATGTAAACCAACGGTCTCGCACCTTTGGGCGAGGTTTGCGCACAGGTAGCAAATCGGCGGTATTATGGAGATGCCCCAAACAGATTTCGTTGAGCGGACAGGTCTCGCACGCATCGCCTAAAACCGGAGTGCAATAGAGCGCCCCGAACTCCATGATTGCGGAATTGAACAGCCGTGGGTTATCGCGATCCAGAAGGAGTTCTATCTCCTTGTGAAAACGTTTCTTACCGGCGGTCGTATCAAAGGGCTCATCTATATCCAACAGACGTGCTACTACGCGATATACGTTTCCGTCCATAGCCGGGTAGGGCAGGTTGTATGCAAACGATGCTATCGCGCCGGCTGTATAATCGCCTATGCCGGGCAAAGCACGGATCTCCTCAAAGGTCTTCGGAAAGCTATAAGCGCTCTGTTCGCCGCGCTCTACTTGGGACTTTTGGCTTGCAACAATCATCTGCGACGCCTTATGTAAATTGCGCGCGCGTGAGTAATATCCCAAACCCTGCCATTCACGTAGCACTTCCGCTTCATCGGCGGCTGCCAAATCTTCCACTTTCGGCCACCGGGCTATAAAACGCAGGTAATATTCCATTCCCTGAGCCACGCGGGTTTGTTGCAAAATAATTTCACTCAACCAAATAAAATAGGGGTCCTCAGTCTCGCGCCAAGGAAGAATTCGGTGGTTGATTTCGTACCATGTATATAATCGGTTATAAATTAGTGAGTTGAGCATAAAAAATCGTTTTTTTACCGCTTAAAAGTCCAATTTGCGTGCAAAATTACAAAAAAATAATGATTTTTGCAATTTTTTTCGCGAAAAACTTTTGTATTTCAATAATTTATATTAACTTTGCAGAGTTTTTCGGATTTTAATAATAAAAAATAACAAAATAACATGACAAAAGCTGAACTTATTACAGAAATCGCTCTCAAGACCGGATTCGACAAAAAGTCGATCAATGTCATTATTGACGGATTCACAGAGGGCGTAAAAAGCAACCTGTCCAAGGGTGAAAATGTATATATCCGTGGTTTCGGTAGTTTCGTAACCAAAACGCGTGCAGCTAAAGTGGCACGTAATATCACTCGCGAGATTTCTATCGCAGTGCCGGAGCATAAAATACCGTCATTCAGACCCGCTGCTGAGTTTAAAGAGGCAGTTCGTAAATTGAAGAAATAATTAACATTAAGTAACAATTTAATAATTAACACAATTATGCCAAACGGAAAGAAGCATAAGAGACACAAGATGTCCACGCACAAACGTAAAAAACGTCTGCGTAAGAATCGTCATAAGCATAAGTAATTGACGATGCTGTTCAGCTTTGTGGCGCTAAGCCTGTTCAAGTGTGGACAGGTTTGCCACAAGGCTTTTTTATTTCATTTTTAATCCCTAATCAAGTATGAAAAGCGAATTGATTGTTGACGTACAGCCTGCTGAAATCGCTATCGCCCTGACTGAGGATGACCGTTTACAAGAGGTCTCGCGTGAGAAAAGAGATCAGGATAATTTCTCTGTGGGAAATATCTATTACGGTCGTGTGAAGAAGGTCATGCCGGCGTTAAATGCGGCTTTCGTGGATGTAGGTCATGAGAAAGAAGCTTTTCTGCATTATTTGGATTTAGGTTCTCAGTATCGAACGCTGCAATCGTACGTTACCAAAGCCGTTTCTGACCGACGCCGTGTGCCTGTCATCACGAAGACACAACGGCTTCCGGAAGTAGGCAAAGAGGGACAGATAGCTGATGTGCTGAAAGTGGGGGATCCTATTCTCGTGCAGGTCTCGAAAGAGCCGATTAACACTAAAGGACCGCGACTGACGGCTGAAATCTCTATCGCAGGAAGAAATATCGTCCTTATTCCTTTTGCAGACGGCGTTATGGTAAGCCAGAAAATTAAACGCGAGGCAGAACGCCAGCGTCTTAAACAACTGATGTTGTCTATCAAACCTGCGGGTTTCGGCATCATTGTTCGCACTGTAGCAGAAGATAAACGTGTGGCTGAGTTGGACAACGAGCTGCGATTGTTGATTGAACGATGGGAAGAGACAATCAAGTCCCTTCAACAAAAAGAGCCGGTTAGTCTGGTCTCCGAGGAGATGGGACGAACTCTCGGTATCATCCGGGATGTCTTAAGTCCGGACTTTACTTCTATTCAGGTCAATGACAAGGACATCTATAATGATGTGCGTCATTATCTGGAACTCATCGCTCCGGAAAGCGCCAAGATCGTCAAACTCTACCAGGATGCGCAACCTATTTTTGACCATTTCGACATCACCCGACAGATGAAAACGGGTCTCGGCAGAACGGTCGGTTTTAAACATGGAGGTTATCTCATTATTGATAAAACCGAAGCACTGTTCTCCATTGATGTCAATTCCGGCAGCAAAAAGATTTATGAGGACCAGGAGCAAAATGCGTTCCAGTTTAATATGCTGGCAGCTGACGAGTTAGTTCACCAACTTCGATTGCGTGATATTGGAGGCATTATCATCGTCGATTTTATTGACATGGATGATAAAGGCCACCAGCAGCAACTCTACGAGTATGTCCGCAAACTCATGGAACGGGATCGTGCGAAACATAATGTGTTGCCACTTAGCAAATTCGGCTTGATGCAAATCACGCGTCAACGTGTAAGGCCTGCGGTAGAGGTAGATGTAACCGAGACTTGTCCTACCTGTATGGGAAAGGGGAAAATTCAGTCTTCTATTCTCTTTACAGACCAAATTGCCGATGAATGCGAGCACATGGTGGAGCATTATGGAAGGGGACTGACATTGCATTTGCATCCGTATATTTACGCGTATGTAAACAAAGGATGGCTCTTCTCTCTCAAAGCCCAATGGAGGCGCAAGTTCGGTGTTCGTTTGATTGAAAATCAATCGCTCGGTATGTTGGAAATGCGATTCTTTGATGAGAGCGGAAAACCGATTTCGCATCACCATGAGGAGCCGAAACAGGCACCGAAGAAAGAGGTTAAAGAGGTGAAAGAAGCTAAGGTGGAGCAACCAAAACAGGTGGAACAACCGAAGCAGGTAGAGCAACCCAAGCCGGTGGAAAAACCGAAGCAGGTAGAGCAACCCAAGCCGGTTGAGAAACCAAAACAGGTGGAACAACCGAAGCAGGTAGAGCAACCAAAGCCGGTGGAAAAACCGAAGCAGGTGGAGCAACCAAAGCCGGTGGAAAAACCGAAGGAGGAAAAGCCCAAACAACCTGAGCAACCGAAGCCTGCAAAGAAAAAAGCGGCTAAGAAGAAAGAAGCCCCGAAGGATGAGGCTCCGAAGAAAGAAACCCCGAAACAGGAAAAAACAAAAAAGGAGACTCCGAAAATTGATGCTCCTAAAAATCAGGAGCAGAACACACAAAGCGCAGAGACTCCTAAGAAAAAGCCAGCACGCAAAAAGAAAAAAACAGCAGAGAAACCTGCTGAGAATAATGCAGAAAAGAACTAATGACAAAGCCCGCAAACGCGGGCTTTGTTGTTTACGTGGTGTTATGATTGTTCTTCCAAATCTTCTATCACTGCTCCGGGGATGTACCTTTTTAGTGCGCGGGCTACACCGGTTGTCCAGTTGTTGATCGATTCATTATCCATTTCCAAACTGCTGATCATCTTCACCACTTGGTCTATCGGCATGCCGTAACGAAGCACACCCGAGATGAGTTTGGCGTAGTTCCAGAACTCTTTGTCGAACTTATAACTCAAACCCTCCACGGTGATTTTGAAGCCGCGGGTGTTGGTAAACTGGAAATCGTATCGTTTCTGGCCGTCAGGATCAGTCGTTTTGATGATTTTTCCTTTGGTAACGGATTTGGGCAAGGCTATTCCCATCTCGTCATCAGCCAAACCGGTGAAGATCTCATAGGGCTTGCCGTCACGCAAACCCACAAAAGCGATCCATTTATCTTTCTGTACTTGGAAACGCACTACGTCGCATTCCAGTTCAGCCGGTCTTTTGAGCATGGTATTATTTTCTTGTGTTTCCATAAATCATTAAATTTTTAGTGTTAACCGATTGTTATTTTAGCGGAGCAGGAAGTCTCTCCGGATTCGTTCTTTTGTTGGTATTGTACGCCATCTGCCGTAATGAGGTACATCGTCTGGAGTGTTTCTCCGAGCATTGCCTCTTTGGAATAGTTGATGTCCAGACGAACCGGCTTTCCGTAGTAGTCGGGTAGGAAGGCATCGGTCATGGCTTGCAGGTAGCGGCAGGAATTGCAATGACTGTTATAATCTATATCCGAATAGACCACCTTGTGCGACGAACAACCCGTCGGCTCGGGAATAGTAGTCATTCGCACACGGTTCATCTCCAATACTTCACCATCTACACAGCCCTCAAAGATCGGATCATCGAAGATATTGACGATCTCGCGTTTCTCCAAATCGAGTACTGCCCAAACACTTTTGCATTGACCGATTAAGATCCATTCTTTCGCTTCTGAAGCACCGTCATTTTGCTTGTAGATACGGAAATTACGCGTGCTGAGCATATGGGCATTGGATTCGATCCATGTCTCAAAACGTACTTTCTGGCAGTGGGTCGGCAGTTCGTACATCTCTACCGAGAGGCGGGTCAAGATCCATGTCAGACCACGCGGATGAAGAGCTGCGATTCCGAATCCCAAATCATCAGCCACTGTTCCTGCTACTTCCAACAGGTAATTCTCCAAATTGAAGAGACGCAATTTCTTCGCTGCATCTACTTCCTGGTATTTGATATCAAATAAATAATTGTATTTCATTAATTGTAAATTGTAAATTGTGCATTGTAAATTATTTGAGCCATCTGTCAAGCCATCCTCTGAACTCGCGTTGCCAAAGAATGCCGTTTTGTGGTTTGAGCACCCAGTGGTTCTCGTCGGGGAAGATGAGCAGTTCAGCCGGTACGCCGCGCATCTTGGCGGCATCGAAGGCTGCCATGGCTTGGTTAGCAAGGATGCGGTAGTCTTTCTCTCCGTGGATGCAGAGAATAGGGGTGTCCCATTTGTCCACGAACCGATGCGGACTGTTGGCAAAGGTACGCTGTGCGATCTTGTTATCTTTCTCCCAATAAGCACCGCCCATATCCCAGTTGGCGAACCATTTCTCCTCGGTTTCGAGGTATTGCATCTCCATGTTGAAGATACCATCGTGTGCGATGAACGCTTTGAAGCGTCCGTCGTGGTGACCTGCGATCCAATAGACACTGAAGCCACCAAAAGATGCACCCACACAGCCCAGATGGTCTTTGTCCACATAAGGCTCTTTGCAGAACTCGTCAATAGCCGTGAAATAATCCTTCATGCACTGACCTCCGTAGTCGCCCGAGATTTCTTCGTTCCATGCCTTGCCGAATCCCGGCAGACCGCGTCTGTTAGGTGCTACGATAATATAATCGCCCGCGGACATCATCATGAAGTTCCACCGGAACGACCAGAACTGGCTGACAGGAGATTGCGGACCGCCTTCACAATAAAGGATTGTCGGGTATTTCTTAGTCGGGTCAAAATGCGGCGGATAGATGATCCATGTCAGCATCTGCTGGCCGTCTGTTGTTTTCTGCCAGCGCGGTACTACGGTCGAACGCTCGATCTGCGAGTAAATATTGTCGTTCTCGCTCGTCAACTTATCCAACAACTGATTATAGGTGTCAAACGGTTGGTCGTACCATACCTCCGTGTGAGCCATTTTCTCGCTATCCTTGTGCAACCATTCCGCTACATCAAGACGGTAAATCTCGTTCGCCTGACGCATGGAGTGACCCAAGACAAAAGCATAATGGTCGCTCACATCGCCTAAACCAAGGTCAAATTGACCGTCCGTCAGTTTGTTGACCTGTCCGTCTAAAGTCACACGGTAGAGTTGCACGGTGGCATGCCAACAGGCGGTGAAGAGGATGGAGGAGTCGTTGTACCACGCGTATTCATCTACGTTGGTGTCCATCGTGCGGCTGAGGAAGCGTTTCTCGCCGGTCGTCAGGTTCATCACCATCAACCGATTTTCGTCGCTCTCATACCCGTCTCGTTCCATCGACTGCCATGCGATCCACTTGCCGTCCGGTGAATACGACGGATTGGTGTCATAACCGCCGTTGGGAGCGGTAATGTTGCGTTCCTCGCGCGTACGCGTATTAAAGAGGTATATGTCACTATTGGTGGAGACGGCATAATCCAGACCGGTTTTCTTGCGGCATGTGTAAGCTATCTCCTCGTTGTTGGGATTCCACGCCAACTGCTCCACGCCGCCAAATGGCTTCATCGGGCACTCATAAACGGTGCCTTCGAGGATGTTTACTCCTTCGCCGATCTTGGCGGAACGGATGCGTTCACCCTCGCCGTAATACGATATTTCCAACGGACATACGAAAGGTTGCGGAGCCGTCTCGGTCCATTCGTCCCAATGTTTGTACATCAGATCCTCATGCATATGACCGGTGGCTAACGGCAGGTCGGGATATTTGTCCGCGGTCGTCGGAACGGTCTTGACTTGTTTGATAAGGATGATTCGGTCGCGCATCGGGGAGAGTAGGAAACCTTCTACATCTTCGGTTCCTTCTACATACACTTCCTCTTTGTCGCGACGAAGATAGAGTTTGCCGTCTTTGAGGTAAGCCAGACAGCCGCTGTTTCCGAACCATGCCGGCTCATAACCCACAAACTCATCCACTACAGGCATTCCTTCCCCAAACGGATTGCATACCCGGATCCATGAGGTAGAGCGGTTTTCCTCTACCGAATAGTAACTGACGGTATAAGCTATCAGTCCGGTCTCGATGTCGCTCTTGACCGAACCGATGCGTCCCATTGCCCACAGGCCTTCCGGCGTCAAACGACCGCCTTCAATCGTGATTTGAGGCTTACTAATCGGAGCCTTGCCTGCTGTCTCTTTTTGGCAACTTGCGCCAACTAACGCCATGCATGCCATGATAATTAATGTGTATTTCTTCATTGTTCCTAAAAAAATCGTGCAAAGTTACAAAAAAATTTGCATATATGCAAAAAAAGTAGTAATTTTGTGCCATAAAATCGTTTAAACCATGAAAATTCAGTTTCTCGGAGCTACCGGTGAAGTGACGGGTAGCAAACATCTTATCACTACCGATTCGGGGCACACTATTTTGTTGGACTGTGGCATGTACCAGGGTAAAGGCATGGAAACCGATGCTGCGAACAGGGATTTGGGCTTTGATCCGAAGACCTTGGACTGTGTGGTGCTTTCGCACGCGCACATTGATCATTCCGGGCTGATTCCTTATATTGTCAAGTTGGGTTTCAAGGGTGATATCTATTGTACGCCGGCTACGAGGGATCTTTGCTCGCTCATGTTGACCGACACGGCTTTTATTCAGGAGCAGGATGTCAGAACCTACAACAAGAAGATCGACCGCCAGCATCCGCATAAGGAGAAAGGCAGGAAATACAAGGTCGAACCGCTCTATGACCAGAAGGATGTGCAAAAGGCGATGAAGCATTTTGTAACCTATAGTTACGACCGTCGCTTCCGGCTTTTTGATGATGTGTTGCTGACTTTCACCAACTCCGGTCACATGCTCGGCGGTGCAATCTGCTCGCTGGAAGTGTATGAAAAATCTACTCCCTCCCTTGTGGGGAGGGCTGGGGAGGGGTTCCGCTGGAAGCGCCTCACTTACACCGGCGATGTCGGACGTTTGCATTGCCATATCCTGCCTCCGCCCCAACTCTTCCCGCAATGCGATTATCTGATCTGCGAATCGACCTATGGCGATAAACTGCACGAAGAGCAGTTAGTGACCGAAGAGCAGCTCCTCGGCGTGGTGGAAGATACATGCGTCTATCGAAAAGGCCAGTTGCTCATTCCTTCTTTCTCCGTCGGCAGAACCCAGGAAATCGTTTATGTCCTCAACCAACTCTATAATGACGGACGGCTCCCGCATATTCCGGTCTATGTCGATTCGCCGATGAGTACCAACGCAACACAGATCTTCAGAATGTACCCGGAAGAGTTGTCAGACGAAGTGAGAGACACCATGCAGTTTGACCCCGATCCCTTTGGATTTAACACGCTGCGTTACATCACAGACATAAACGAATCGAAGATGCTGAACCATAAAGACGAACCCTGTATCATCATTTCCGCGAGCGGCATGTTGGAGGCGGGGAGAATAAAACACCATGTGGCGAACCATATTTCCGACCCGAGGTGTACGATTTTGATTGTCGGTTACTGCGAACCTTCCACACTCGGCGCACGGATTCAGCAACCGGGATTGCAATGGATCTCTATTTTCGGACTTGACAGACGTATCAAAGCGCAGATCACCAAGATCGAAGGTTTCTCGGGGCATGGTGATTATAAAGAGATGATTGATTATTTCACTCGCTCTTTAGATGTATCACAAGTGCAGCGCACGTTTGTGGTGCATGGAGAGCCGCAAGCGGCAGAGGCGTATAAGGGACATTTGACCGACGCGGGCTTCAAAAATATATGCATTCCCGCCAAAGGAGAGCTCGTAGAACTATAAAAATGCACTAAAATGCAAAAAAACTGCAAAATTATTTGCGTATGTCAAAAAAAAGCAGTACCTTTGCACCCGATTTTGTCGCGTAGTAGTTCTTATCTCGTTTCGCTCGAACGATTTACTACCCGCGGCAAAAATGTCGCGGGTAGTAGTTCAGCCCGGTTAGAATGCCTGCTTTGGGAGCAGGAGGTCGTGAGTTCGAATCTCGCCTACCCGACAGAAAATAAATAAGGAGCCTGCAAGGCTTCTTATTTTGTAAACTATCAAACAACGTCAAACAACGTCAAACAACGTCAAACAATTCCACCTAACCATGCTCTGTAAAGCTGTTTTCATAGATATTGACGATACGCTCCTTGACTACATTCCTTGTTGTCGGGAAGCCTTTGATGCGGCTATGCAGGAGATACGAGCCATGCACCATACTGACCTTACCGAAGACGAGCTGTTTGCTATTTTCTTCTCGATTAGCGGAAGGCTCTTTTCGGAGGCGAAACACGGACTGCACACGGTGGCGGAAGTGATGGAACTTTATCCGCAGGAGTTTGTCGATACTATTGGCTATCCGGATACGTCGGTGGAGCCTTTCAAACAGGCGTTTCGTGCCAATTGGGGCAAAACGCACACTTTGGTTCCCGGAGCAAAAGAGACACTACAGGCTTTGAAACAAAAAGGTTACCGGCTCTTTGCTGCCAGCAATAGTTTCGGACATTTACAGCGCTCGCGTTTGCAATATGCCGGTTTGTTGCCCTATTTTGAAGACACTTATATCTCTATGGATATTGGTTATGACAAACCCGATATCCGTTTCTACCAAGAGGCGCTTCGGCGCTGTCAATTATCGCCGGATGAGGTGGTTATGGTCGGAGACTCTATGACTACGGACATCTTAGGCGCAATCAATGCAGGATTGAAAGCCATTTATTTCAATCGCCGTCCCCAGGACACACCTTCCACCGCTGACTCCAACACCACGGAATACCAAGAGATACAATCTTTGGATCTTTTAGTAAAAATACTTTAGTTTCCCAATTGTTGATTTTAGTAAATCGAAAATGCGGCGGTTGGGGTGACAGGGTGACAGGGCGGACACCCTTTTCGTAAAATACATACACCCACACGCGTGTGTGAGTTTATAAAAAAGGGTGTCCACCTGTCTGCCGTCCGCCTGAATGACTTTTTCCATTGCGTCCGGATTGTATCCGGACATCCCAAAAGCGTCGTCCATTAGGTCGGATGCCATCCGACATCCATCCCGACAGCCTCTCTTTACCTGTTGAACCCGCGATATCCCCGCGACCTCACCGCGACCTCACTGTAGGGTCTTTGTCCAGTTCATCTCGCCGTCCTGATAAAACGCGATAAATCGCTTTTTTTTTCAAAAAAAATGCCCGAACGCTTGCATATGTGCAAAATTTGTCGTATCTTTGCAGCCGATATAGAAAATGAATGACACTTTTTTGACATGAAAAAGCAGGAAGAAAACAGTATTTTACAGGAAATCACTCCGTTGGAAGAGCATGATTTCATGTACGTGGCAGACCGACACAAGGCGGGGTATGATTATCCTTTGCACCGGCATGAGTTGTTCGAACTCAATTTTGTGGAGCATGGCGCCGGCTGTGAACGGATAGTGGGGGATAACATAGAGACCTTGGGCGAGTACGACTTGGTGCTGATCACCTCGCCGAACCTCGAACATATGTGGGGGCAGGGTACTTGCACCAACACTGATATCCATGAGATCACCATTCAGTTCCAATGTGATTATCAGCAGGACATTTTTCTGACCAATCCATTCCGCTCGATGCAGCAGATGATGATCCGTGCGCAGCGGGGATTAGCTTTTCCTCTGCCGGCGATCATGGCGGTATATGAGCGGTTAAGACATTTATCGGAGATCAAAGAGGGCTTCTATGCCGTAGCCGAACTATTCCGTATCTTATATGAATTATCGAAGTTCCCCGATGCGCGCGAGCTGTCGAGTTCGTCCTTTGCCAAAGCGCAGGGCGAGACGGAAAGCAAGCGCGTGAAGGCGGTGAAGGAGTATATCGTTTCCCATTATGAGGAGGAGATCCGTTTGGAGCAGATGAGCCGTTTGGCGAATATGTCTCCGACCGCTTTTTCCCGTTTCTTCAAGTTACGTACCGGCAAGACTTTAGCAGAATATATCGTGGATATCCGTTTAGGACACGCCACACGCAAATTGGTCGATACGAACGAACCCGTTTCGCAGATCTGCTACACCTGCGGATTTAACACTCTGACCAATTTTAACCGTCTTTTCCGCAAGCGCAAGGGGTGTTCGCCTACTGAATTTCGCGAAAAATATGCCAAGACGCGCGTAATAGTGTAGTATCTGCTAAAAAAGTGCCATTGAATATCAGAAAATAGCAGTAATTTTGCAGCGTATTTCGCAAAGTACTGCTATGAGACACAAATTTATCATCTTATTTTCATTCTTTTTCTGCGTTGGCTGCGGGGCAACGGAAGTGCCTGAACCGCAACCCAAACCCGTTGCGTCTTATTCGTTATGCAACGCCAATGCTACTGCCGAAACGCAGCAGTTATGGTCGTTGTTGTGCAGCCAATACGGTAAGAACGCCCTTTCCGGCGTGGTGGCTAATATAGATTGGAACGCGCGCGAGGCGGAGAACGTCTATCAATGGACGGGTCATTACCCGGCGATCAATGTGTTTGACTTTATCAATATCCATGCGTCCAAAGACGTGAATAAAAACGGCTGGCTCGATTACAGCGACATGACGCCGGTGGAGGAATGGCACCAAGCTGGCGGCATAGTAGGTTGCATGTGGCATTGGCAGGTGAAGGCGAACAACGGGACGAACTATACCTGTTCGCCGGGCGTCGAACCCGGGCAGACGTCTTTCGATCCCGCAAAGGTCAATGACCCCTCTTCGGCGGAATACAAACAAATGATCCACGATATTGACCAGGTAGCAGGGTATTTGAAGAAAATGCAGAAACGCGGAATAGCGGTTCTATGGCGTCCGTTGCACGAAGCATCGGGCAATACGTCGGAGTTTGCCGGCGGCGGTGCTTGGTTCTGGTGGGGTGCCAAAGGCGCAGAAGCATACAAAGCGCTATGGCGGTTCATGTACGACCGAATGGTTAATTATCACAAACTCAACAACCTCATCTGGATATGGAACTCACAGATGAACGACTATGATTGGTACCCCGGCGACGACGTAGTGGATATCGTGGGACGCGATAACTACTATGCGCTCCAATACCCCTTGGCGAAAGAGTTCAAAGCCTTACAGGAGCAGTTCCCCAACAAACTGATCACGCTGGCGGAATGCGGCAACGGCGACGAAGTGGAGATGTCGCTATGGAGCGATATATGGTCGGAAGGCAGCCGCTGGAGCTGGTTCATGACGTGGTACGATTATAACTACAACGCCGGCACTTCCGACGAACATCAGTTTGCCGGCGAAGCATGGTGGAAAGATGCGTTCAACAGCGGCGTGGTGCTCGATCGGGATGAGGTGAAAGGACTGATGAGGAGGTGATAACCCCTCCTGACCTCCCCCACAAGGGGAGGAGAAAGGATAGTCATGAAGAGAAACAAATATATACTATTTTTACTTGCATTCTTAGCCCTCCCTTGTGGGGAGGGTTGTGGTGGGGTTCTTCTCGCCACAGAGCGGACGATCCTGCTCGGTCCGAAGACGATTGGCAAAGCATGGAAAGATAACATTGTGCTGGAGGCTCGTCATTTCAAGGATGTGCAGCCGGGCGATGTGCTGACGGTGTATAACGACCGCGCCAAAGGTACGGCGCAAGGGGCTTTTCAGAACCCTCAGACATGGCAAGGCGTAGCCCCCGAATACGGTTATTTCGGTATCAACGGTCCTTTCCGAATGACGATGACGGAAGATATATTAAGGATCGCGCGCACGCACGGAATAGCGATCGGCGGACACGACTACCGCATTCTGCGGGTGACTGTTTCCGACAGTGCGGACTACCGCGAGACGATCGTATGGAACGGTCCGGCGGTGGTGATGAAAAGCGATTGGAGCGCGAGCGCCGAGATAGAGGGACGCTGTTTCGCGACCTTGCAGGAGGGCGATGGCCTGCGGTTGCATGTCTCCAAAGTGCAGGAAGGCGCTGCTGCCAAACTGATGGACTTCACATGGAATGCCTTGGATCCCTCGGTCGATGGCATGCCGGTGGGGGAGAATGGTATCACATGGTATATCCATGACCGTGCACCGCTACTGAAACTACAATTGGCAGGCACAGGTTCGAACACTGCCATGCGGGTAGGAGGCAAAGGCTATCGGTTAGATCAGATCGGCATCGTGCAGTTTGTAGGCGAAGTGAGCGAAGACCTCTCCTCCGCGCAGCGGGCACCGAAGGAATATACCTTGCAGCCTGGAGAACTCTTTCATGGCGAGAAATATTTCCCTGCCGATTGGAGCGGAAACCTAACCATCAATGCCGCGCCTTTCCAGAAATGTACAGAGAATGATGTGCTGCTGATTTCTTATCGCTTGGATCCTGCTGCCAAAGCTGCCGGCGTGACACCGCAACTGTCGCTCCGCAACACCCGCACGTGGGGAGAACTGACCGGCGCTGCAGAGCCTGTTTGGTATCCTTTGGACGGCAATGACGTGGTCTATCTGTTTGATGCGGTCGCCTTGGATGCGGTCAAAACGCGCGGGTTCATCCTCACCGGAGTAGGATTTACGCTCACTAAAATAGAACTAATATCTGCACAATAATATGAAAAACAAATTCTTTGTACATCGTACATTGTTCCATCGTACATTTATTGTACTTTGTACTTTGTCCCTTTGTTCCTTCCTGTCGGCGCAGACGACGGTCACAGGAAAGGTCATCGACGGTGCGAATAACGAATCCGCGATAGGGGCAACTGTGATCGTAGCCGGCACGCAGGTCGGCACGGTGACTGATTTCGACGGGCATTTCTCCATTGAAGTGCCGGACGGTAAGTTTATCCTGCAATTCTCCATGGTGGGGTACAAGACGCAGGTGGTGAATATCCGCGGCAAGAGCCATGTGGAGGTCACTATGCAGGAAGATACGCAGGTGATGGAGGAAGTGGTGGTCGTTGGCTACGGAGTGATGAAAAAACGCGACCTGTCGGGCTCTGTCAGCCAGATCAAGAGCGAAGATATCATGTCGGGCGGCACGCTGAATACGGCGCAGAGCCTGGAGGGCAAGATCGCGGGTGTTGATGTCAAATCGTCCGACGGAGCCCCGGGTAGCGGCGTGAGCATCACCGTCCGCGGTGCTAACTCGTTCACCACCAGTTCGCAACCGCTCTATATAGTCGATGGTGTACCGTTCGGCACAGACCCCAACGGCGTTCCTTCCTCCGGTGCAAACGACGGACAGAACACGTCGCAGAACCCCTTGTCGATGATCAACCCCAATGATATCGAGAAGATAGAGGTGCTCAAGGATGCTTCGGCAACGGCTATCTACGGTTCGCGCGGTGCGAATGGCGTGGTGATCATCACGACACGCAAAGGGCAGGAAGGCAGACCCCGTGTGGAGCTGAATGTCAAAGGCGGCATGCAGCAGATCGCCAACCGCGTGCAGATGCTGGATGCGTACCACTATGCGCTCTATCAGAACGAAGCGGCGGCGAACAGCCGTACATACGAAGGTGGCACGCAGCGTGACCCTTATCGGGGCGAATGGGATTATCCTTACGTCGGCTCGGGGTATGTGTATAACCAAGGTAAGTATAACCCTTCTCCCGAAGATTTCCTGAACCCCGGTCTGCGCACGGACAAGTACGGCAACGTGGACGAAGTGGCAGGCACCGATTGGCAACGCGAGATATACCAATTGGGTTATTCGCAGGAGTATAACGCGTCAGTCTCCGGCGGCACGGAGAAGGGCTATTACGCTTTCTCCGGCTCCTATGCCGACCAGCGGGGTATCATCAAGAACACGGGATACAAGCGTTATGGTCTTTCCATTAACACGGCTTGGCATATCACCAAATGGCTCGAGATCGGTACGAGCCAGCATTTCACAAACGCTACGACAGATTTTCAGCGGACGAATTCCGAGAACACGGGTATCATCCGTTCGGCGCTCATTTTCCCGCCTACCTACGGTCCGCACCAGCAGACGGAGCAGTTGGACGAACTGAACTGGCTGGCTGCTAATCCGCTCAATTATGTCAACGGCGCGAAAGACGAACTGAAACAAATCTCGTGGTTCTCGTCCTCGTTTGTGGAGTTTACGATTCAGCCCTGGCTCAAGTTACGCCAGAATCTCGGTTTAGGCTATAACGACGGTCATCGTGCAACGTATTACGACCGTCATACGCAGGAAGGCAAATCGCCTTTTAACGGCAAAGCGGGTAGGGCATCGAATATATGGAAGAGCCTCACCGCCGAGACGCTGCTGACCTTTGACCATAAGTTCAATGCGAATCATAGCATCAATGCCGTGCTCGGTGTGACCTTTGAACGTGGTATAGGCGAGTCCGAATCAATGACCGCTACTAATTTTCCGAACGACCTGACGAAGGATGCGAACATGGCGTTAGCACTCGACAAGGGAGTGTTACGCAGTTCGCAGACTCAACAGTCATTAGAGTCTTATTTAGCGCGTATGAACTACACGCTCATGGGACGCTATATCTTCACCGCCAGCGCGCGTGTCGATGGCTCGTCCTCGTTTGCCCCCAAACATAAATGGGCGCCGTTCTTCTCCGGTGCGTTTGCATGGCGCATGATCGACGAGAATTGGATGCAGGACCAGCAGGTGCTCTCCAACTGGAAATGGCGTGTCTCATTCGGCGAGACGGGAAACCAAGCGATCGGCGCCTACCGTACGCTCACGGTGCTCGATGCGGCGAACTACCCCTATGCCGGCACGTTAGAATCCGGCGCGGCGATGATCGATTGGAGAGGACCGACGAATCCCGACCTTCGATGGGAGACTACCGATCAGGCGGATGCGGGGCTGGACATCGGTTTTGCCAATAACCGCGTCAACATCACGTTGGATTATTATTGGAAGAAAACACGTGACTTGCTCCAGAACGTGACGATCCCTTCCTCAACGGGTTTCAGCCAGATGATGATCAACTCCGGTTTTGTCATTAACCAGGGTTTCGAACTGACCCTCAATGCCGTAGCAATCGACATGGCGGATTGGAAATGGCAGCTGGATGCCAATTTCTCTTTAAACCGCAACCGCATCGGCGGACTCAAAGGCGATCAGTACGCCACCGCCCTATGGTCGAAAGCGGATCAGGTCTTCCTGCAACGCAACGGATGTCCTATCGGTACGCTCTACGGCTATCGGGAAGAGGGCATTGATCCCGCTACCGGCGAGATCGTCTATTCCGACCTCAACGGCGACGGTTCTGTCACCGAAGCCGACCGCACGATCATCGGCAATACGAACCCCGATTTCACGTATTCGCTCACCTCGCGCCTGTCATGGAAAGGGCTTTCGCTCAACTTTATGCTCCAAGGCTCGCACGGCAACGATATATTCAATTATAACCTCACGGATATCACGATGTCCAATATCGGTAATATTACACAACAAGCATACGACCACCGTTGGACGGCGGCTAACCCCGACGGCGCACTATGGCCGAAACCCACAGCGGGATATAACAGGACATGGCTCGTTTCGAACCGATATGTGGAAGATGGTTCGTTCCTCAAAATCAAATATATCACCCTCAGTTACGATTGGAATAACCCTGCCAAATGGCTGCAGAAGATCAATTTCAATTTCACCGTCAATAACGTCTATACTTTCACGCGTTATTCATGGTTTGACCCCGATGTGAATGCCGCCGGCACGAATCCTTCCTGCCCGGGCGTGGATAGTTATTCCTATCCCGCTGCACGGACGTATAACTTAGGTATCAACTTTGTATTCTAATAACCCCACCTGACCTCCCCACAAGGGAGGGAATAAAAACACTACAGTTATGAAAGTAAAAAAATATATCACCCGACTATTAATCATCCTCCCCTTGTGGGGAGGCTTGGTGGGGTTATTTCCCTCCTGTTCCTGGATCCAGGAGAACCCGGACAGTCTTATCACGCCCGAGAAACTCGGAGACAGCAAGGAGGCTTGTGACCAACTTGTCACCGGCGTCTATTCCAAGTGGATATACGACATGTTCTGCTGGGGCTATTTCCCGCGGATGTTAGAGTTTGACGCGGACTATATCTCCGGTCCCGATTGGTTATTCGGTACGTTTGGCGCCGGCAATTTCCAAGGCGAGCCGGACTTGGTGGATGCGTTATGGAAAGGATGTTACGGGCTCATCGGACGCGCCAACACTGCCGAGCAGTATATCTCCGCGATGAAGAATATCACCGACAGGGAGAAGAACAATGCCCTTGGCGAACTGCGTTTCCAGAAGGCTTTTGCGTACTTCCTCCTTGTCCGCGCCTACGGAGAGGTACCTATCCAAGTACCAATCACCAATAACCAATCCCCTGTCTCCCCCTCTGAGAGGGGGGCGGGGGGGGGCTCTCCCCGCAAACCCGTCACGGAGGTCTATTCCCATATCATCTCCCTGCTCGAAGGCTGCACCACGATGCTCTATAAAAACACGGATGATGCCTATCGTCCCGGGCATGTGTCTGCGGGCTCTGCGGCTGGTTTGTTAGCCAAAGTCTATGCTACCGAAGCGTCTTACGCTATGCCTGCCGGCACCTCCCTCACGATCCGTTCCGGAGCGGCTTATACCACCGATGGATCCGGCAACAAACGCTATGCACCTTTGCAGGCATTCCATTTGACCAAACAGACCGTCCCCGGCTACGAGTCCCTCGATCCGATGCAGCTCTACCAGCAGGCTGCCGATTGGTGCTCGGAACTGTTAGCCGGTACGTACGGTGACTATCAGCTCTCGGAATACGACCAACTTTGGCTCAAAGCCAACGCCAATGCCTCGGAGTTCCTGTTCTCCGTCAATACCGTCTCCGGCGATGCTACCTATAAGACCTCGGTGCATACCCAGTATGAGGGCTACATGACCGCTACGGGTTCGGACTTCATTCAGTCCGGTGGCTGGACCGGCTGCACGCGTCATTGGTATGACCTCTTCGACCATGACGACTACCGCATCACCAAAGGTGTACGTCACCGCTGGCGCAACTACACGCAGCGTGAGTCTAACTCCGGCTTCTATTATCCCTATGACGATGAATATACGATCATGGCGACCGGCAGAAACCTCGCCGGTGATTGGATCAAAGACCCTTCCGGCATCTATGCCGACGGCGTCAATTATTACTATTCCGCCGATGCGCAATGTCTCGCTTTTACTACCAAATACGAGGACGTGACCGATAATGCCATTGATAATGCTGATGCCAACTGGCCTTTCCTCCGTTTGGCGGATGTAATACTGATCTACGCCGAGGCGCTCAATGAACTGGATCATCCCTCCGATGCGCTTGCGCAACTGAATAAGGTACGTCTGCGCGCCAATGCAGACCGTGCTTCCATGGGCGGCAAGAGAGCGTTGGCTACCAAAGAGGCACGGCGGTCTGCCATCATCGAAGAACGCGCCAAAGAGTTAGCATGCGAAGCAGACCGCCGATGGGATCTGATCCGCTGGGGCGTTTATCTCGACGCGATGAATGCCTTGGGAGGAACGGACGACTCCGGCGTCAATAAATCCCGCACCGAACGCAATCTCCTTTTCCCGCTGCCCGCACAGGAGATCAACACCAACCCCGAGATCAACTCCAATAACCCCGGGTGGAATTAAACATGCAAAAACGACAATAACATATAAAACATAACCAACATGAAAAAACTTATCTCCATCTTTTATCTCGTCGGCATAACTGTCAGTACGATGACTGCCGCTGAGAAAGTGGTCTGGACAGGTAACGAACCTATCTCTTGGAACACGGAGGTCTATGCCGGTACGCAGTTTGAAACACCTTCCGGCATCTTTGCAGGGCTGCAAAAAGACCATATTATCCGTGTTACCGTAGTGCCCGGCATGGATAAACCGCAGTATGTCATGACCTACAAAGCCGGTGATTCCTGGTCGTGGACGGATCTCGCTATCACGATCAAAGACAGTATCCTGTCTTATACAGTAGAGGCTGATGCTATCGCCACGGAGATAGCCGACCGCGGTCTCATCTTCCGCGGACAGGGCTATAACATCACCCAAATAACGGTTGATGATCTGCTGCCTGACTCGGTGCCGTCTGTTGATCCGCAGCCCGGAGACACCACCATCGTCCCCGTAGATCCTTCACTCCCCGGCACGTATGAGAAGATCCTGTGGCAGGGCGACTCGGCTATCTCGTGGAACGCGGAGGCGTATGCCGGAGGTGAGTTCGAGACCGCAGCAGACCTCTTCGCCGGCCTTCAACTCAACGATACGATCCGCGTCTATACCGCCGAAGCAATTGAGGGCGCGCAATATAACCTCACCTATAAAGCCGGTGCTTCATGGGAGTGGGCGGCGCTGAATACCACAGTAGAGAACGGCGTGATCCGTTATGTGGTGGAGTCGTCCGCTATTGCGCAAGAGATTGCCGAACGAGGCATCATCGTCCGCGGACAGGGCTATCACATGACCTGTATCACCGTGACCGCGCATCCGCAGGACACGATCACGCCTGTTGACCCGCAACCTACCGACAGCATCGATCTCACCGGACTCGTGGAGACCGTCCTTTGGACAGGCAATGCCGCCATCTCCTGGAATAGCGAAGAATATGCCGGAGACAAACTCGACACCCGTTCGATCAGCGAGACCCTATTTGCCGGGCTCCAAGAGAACGACATCATCTGCGTCACTTATGCCGAAGCGGCAGCAGACGCGCAGTTCGGTCTTCAGTACAAAGCCGGAGATAACTGGTCGTGGACCAATCTCAACTATCAACTCTCAACTATCAACTCTCAACTTCTCTACCGTGTCGCTTCCGACGAGATGGCAATGCTCATCGCCGACCGCGGATTAGTGATCACCGGTATCAAATACCACGCTACCAAAATCAGCCTCTTCACTCCCGAAACAGAAGGGGTAGAGCATCTACAAAAGGACAATGCACCGGCTACCAAGTTCATTGAAGACGGTCAACTCTATATCAAGTACAAAGGAACAAAATACAATGTACAAGGAGCAAAGCTCCGTTAAACTGTTAAATTGTTAAATTTATAATATTATGAAAAAAATCTTTCTATTTTTAAGTGTAGTGCTGGTATCCCTGGCAATGCAGGCAACTGTGCAAAAAGCAGATTGGAACTTTAGCGGAATGACCGAGTGGGACTCAGGAACAGCGTCTTTTAATACAGAAACAGGAGTCGTTACGGCAAATCAATTTCGTGGCGTAGGTAACTGGGGATGGTTGGAAAAAGGAGACTACGACACACTCGTGGTTGAAGTAGCAGATCATGATTATCCTGTATTAGTGAAGGTAAAAACCATCAATGATGGTGAAGCCGATCAAACAGAGAATTATGTAGATTTTCAGAAGGAAATATCTGCCAAGCAAAATTGCCTTGTTCTTGATTTGACTTCATCAAAAGATATTATAAAGTATATTGAGTTGGATAACTGGTCAAAGCATGATGGTGCAACTTTTACGATTAAGAGTATCTATGCGTTAAAGACTTCCGGAATTAAAATCACACGTCCTCTTTGGAACGGGGAAAATGCCTTTGGTAATTGGGAACATAGCATTTCTGTTGATCCGTTTGCTCGCGTCTATGAATATGATGAGATGGTGATAAAATATACGAAAGGAAGTGATCCGCAGTGCCAGATTAAAATCAGAGGAACCAACGCGTTTTTGGATTTTGTAGGCGACTATGTGGATGTAAGCGGAGAGACGCAAGCTTCCTTCCTTTTAAGTGCGGCGGATGTTGCTGCAATTAAAAGTAACGGTTTCTACTTAAATGGTAAAAACATGACCATCACAGATGTTCTAATAGTAAGCCACAGAACTTTGGCAAGTGAGGAAAAGGTAGTTGGAGGATGGAATAATCACTGTGAGATTGATGCAGCAGGCATGTTGGCTGATTTGCAGATAGGCAATAATATCTGCGTGTGCGTTACGAACATTGCTTCGGGGGAATATCAGCGTGTCAGCCTTTACAGCGGTTGGAGTAATTCGGATCTTTTGGTTGGTTGTGAGCATTTCTTTGGAGCAGAGACGGCATCAGGAGATAGTCCACTTATCGTACGTTTCCCCGTTACTGGCAGTATGAAACAACAGTTAGGATCTCACAATTTGCTTGTTCGTGGCTGTTATTTCACTATGACAGATGTGTACGTCGAAGAAGGTACTCCTGTAGCCGAAACAGGTGTAAATGGATATCTTACAGTCTCTACTGCCGGCATGGCTACATTTATGCTACCTTTTAATGTGCCCTCTTTGCCGTCCGGTGTTCAGGCTTACGAACTGACCAATGACGGTTCTGAGGAGATTGTGGCTACTGAAGTTAAGACGCTCGAAGCAGACAAACCCGTGCTTATCGTCGCTGCCAAAGGCGAATATAAGTTCATTAGCGAAGAAGGTGCATCGGCTGATATCTCTGGGAAAACAGGTACATATACCAACGGCGCGCTCGTTGGAACTTACCATACGATCAACCCATTAGCGCAGACCACTGATGACAAATACAACTATCTGCTCCAAAACGGAAAGGACGGCGTGGCTTTCTATCAAGTGTTGGACGATGAATGCTCTTTGGGCGCTTACCGCGCATACCTCAGTTGTGGCTATAATGCCAGCACGTCAAAACCAGGCATGCCTCCGCGGAAGTCCATGCGTATTGTTTTCCGCACCGATGAAACAACAGGCCTTGTGGACGTACAAGGGTACAATGTACAAGGTACCAAGTTCATCAAGGACGGACAACTCTATATCAAGTACAAAGGGACAAAGTACAATGTACAAGGGCAGAAAGTGCGTTAAAGTGTTAAATTGTTAAATCGTTAATATTATGAAAAAGAACTATATTGAGCCTAAGACGGAAATAATCTCCGTAGAAATGACGAACACATTGTGTGCATCGGGAAAGCCCGTTACTTTCGGTAGCGGAAAAGCCAACGGAGGAGGAGGACTATAATTTACAATTTACAATTCACAATTTACAATGAAACGACTATTCAAAATAAGCCTTGCCCTGTGTGTCTGCCTGATAGTGGGCACACCGATGCGGGCAGTAGAGATGCTGCCTACTTTCGGCGACATCGATCATATTCATCTGCCGGCGCTCATTGTGCAACATGCCGACGGTGATCTGAGTCTGCAACTGCGAGCACAGGACACCACCTATATCGACAACGCGCAATACAAAGAGACGGTGATTAAGACCAAAGATCTGGTGCAGCCGTTCTATGTGACGATCCATGTGCGGCAATGGAAATCGGTAGCGATTACCGAGACATGGTATGAGATCCTGCACACCGAGAAAAAGCCCGTGCGGTTAGAGCGTTATGACAGCGGGTATCTGCCTATCGAGGGCGATGCGCCGTACCTGTTGCACCTACACGGTAACTGGGCGGCGGAGGGAGTGCCGACTATCGAACCTCTGACGCGCGGTGTGAAGACGATCCGTAACTCCGACGGCGCACGCAATGCGCATCTGGATGCACCCCAAGTGATGATCTCGCTGGACGGTGTGCCGCAAGAGAACTACGGCCGTGTGTTAGGCGCTGCGCTTTGCTGGAGCGGAAATTTCGAGATACGCGTGGCGGCTACCGACGAGAAAGGTTTTCATTTCTATGCCGGCATTGATCCCATGGCATCCGAGTACGTATTAGCGCCCAAACAAGTGTTCACCACGCCGCATTTGGCTTATACGTATTCGAACGAGGGTATGGGCGGTGTGTCGCGTGCGTTCCATCAATGGGCGCGCACCTGCGGCATGATCCATAACGGCAATGCTACGCGGGCTATTCTGCTTAACTCGTGGGAAGGCATCTATTTCGACATCACGGAGGAGAAGATCCTTGCCATGATGAACGATATAGCGGCTTTCGGAGGTGAGCTCTTCGTGATGGACGACGGCTGGTTTGGCGGTAAGTACCAACGCAACAGCGATGATGCGGCGTTAGGCGATTGGACGGTCGATACACGCAAGCTGCCGAACGGACTCGAAGCTCTCACCAAAGCAGCCAAAGAGCGGCATATTCAGTTCGGTATATGGATCGAGCCCGAATCGACCAACACCCTTTCGGAACTCTATGAGAAGCATCCTAATTGGGTGCTCCAAGAGCGCGGAAGGGAACTCAAACTCGGTCGCGGAGGTACACAAGTAGTGCTCGATATGACGAACCCGGAGGTGCAGGATTTCGTGTTCTCCATCGTGGATAACCTCCTTACCAAGCACCCCGAAATAGCCTATATCAAATGGGATGCGAACGCCTCGATTCAGAACTACGGTTCGCCGTACTTGCAGGCTCTTTCCGAGAACAAGTCTCTCCCCTTCAGGGGAGTAGGAGGGGTCCGCTCGAACCTCTACGTGGACTACCATCTGGGGCTGGTCAAGACGCTCGAACGCATCCGCGCCAAGTACCCGGACGTGGTGATACAGAACTGCGCCTCGGGCGGCGGCCGTGCCAACTACGGGCTTATGCCGTATTTCGACGAGTTCTGGGTGTCCGATAACAACGATGCGCTGCAACGCGTCTATATCCAGTGGGGCACGTCGTATTTCTTCCCCTCAAACGCCATGGCGCAGCATATAGGCGGAAGTCCGTACCTCATGACCGGCCGCACAACGCCGATCAAGTTCCGCTGCGATGTAGCTATGTCGGGACGGCTCGGTATGGAACTGCAACCGGCGCACATGACTGACGAGGAACGCGCACAGTGTACCGTCGCTTTTCGCGACTACAAAGCCCTGCGCTCCCTCATCCAACTCGGTAACCTCTACCGCTTGGTATCGCCGTACAATGACAAATATCAAATGTCAAATGTCAAATTGCCCGAAACGCAAAGCGTTGCGGCATTGATGTACGTCAATGATACCAAAGACCAAGCCGTGCTCTTTGCGTACGGACTCTCCTCTTTCATGAAGCAGGCGAGCCGCCGTATCCGTCTTGCAGGGCTTGATCCGAACCGTACCTATACGCTCCATGAGAAGAATATCTCCGTTAAGTACCACCATGACCGCGGTTCATGGGGCGAAGGCGAACCCTGCGAACTCGACGGCAAGTCTTTTACCGGCGAATACCTCATGTCCGTTGGTCTGGATATCCCTCTCTCTACCGAATACAACAGGGATTATCCCTCACGTATATTTTATTTAATTGGTAATTGATAATTGTGATCTCGTGATCTCGTGATCTCGAAATTTTTAATTTATAATTTATAATTTTTAATTTAAACAACATTATGAAAAAGTTTTATTCATTATTCATGGCTTTATGCCTTTCCGCATTGATGCTCAATGCCAAGACTGTAGAAACAACCCTTTGGGAAGGGGAGTACACCAATGGCGTAGAAATCAACTCTGCCACAATCGCTACCTTCAAAGCCGGAGACATCCTCCGTGTCTATGTAACAGTGCCGGAAAATGGCGCTAACTTCAAGATCGTCTATAAAGGCGCACCAGATTGGTCTGAGACCACGATCCCTTCCATTAACGACCAGTGGCCGTGGGTGAATGGCGGCGAGACCTACAAGGAGTTTGCTCTTACGGAGGAAGACCTCACCGCTTTTGCCGGCAAGAACATCTACGTCTATAAAGGCGAGTACTCCACTATCAGCAAAGTGTCGCTTATCTCCGAAGAGAAAGACATGAAGGAGACTACCCTTTGGGAAGGGGAATCTACCGGCGACATCGAACTCAATGCGGCTACCGTAGCTACCTTCAAAGCCAATGATATCCTCCGCGTCTATGTAGCGGCATCGGCTGAGGGCGGAAACTTCAAACTGGTCTATAAAGGTGAGCCCGATTGGAAAGAGAAAGCTATTCCTTCTGTCAACAGCAGTTGGCCGTGGATCAATGGCGGTGAAGACCGCTTTGAGGTCACTTTCACAGCTGCGGATATAGCGGCATTGGCATCCATGAACATCTATCTCGCTAACGGTGGCCGTTCGATCGTCAAAGTGTCGCTCCTTACCGAGGACCAAGGCGGTTCTACAGGCATTGACAATACATCCGCCAATTTTGGCGGATCGCAGAAGATCCTTCGTGACGGTCAACTCTATATCCTGTACAACGGCACCAAGTACAATGTACACGGTCAGGTAATTAAATGAGAAAATAAGTAAATCTCAAATGTCAAATCTCAAATCTCAAATATTGCTCTTGTTGGCATGTGCGTTCTGCGCGTGCCAACAGAGCAATCCTGTTCTCTTCGGTCATCAGGACGATGTGGTCTATGGCTCTCAATGGCAGCGTCTGGCGGATAGTACCTATGCGGACACGCGTTCCTGCGTCTATGACGTCACCGGTCAATGGCCCGACCTCATCGGTTTTGACATCGGCGGTATTGAACTGTGCCACACCCGTAACCTCGACTCCGTACCTTTCTCACGCATGTTGGAGGAGTGTCAGCGGCAGTTCGCCCGAGGCGGAAAAGTAACCCTCTCATGGCACGCCCGCAATCCTCTTACCGGCGGTAACTCATGGGACACGACACCCTGCCTCGCTGAGATCATTGACCCCGACACCGATGTCCATGACACCATGCAGGTGTGGATCGAACGCGCTGCAGCTTTCATTGCGCAGGTAGCAGCACTCCAAACGCAGCCGGAACAACTCATCGTCCGCCTTTGGCATGAGCAATCCGGCAACTGGTTTTGGTGGGGCAGGGATGCCGGTTCGGCGAAGGACTATATTGCCCTATGGCAATGGACGCGCAACTACATGAATATATTGGGTATCAATGCGCTATACGCATATAGCCCGGACAAGCTCACCCTCTATGAATCCACGCCCGAGGGTGCTTTCCGTGAGACCGCAGAATGGTACCCCGGAGACGAATACGTTGATATCATCGGTACCGACTGCTATCATTTCGGCGGGGCAGAAGGTACGGAGGACTATCTCCGTCGTGCGCACAGGCAACTCAACGCCGCGGCGCAATTGGCGAAGGAGCATCATAAACGCCTCGCCTTCACTGAGACCGGCTGTGAGTCTATCCGTTGCCCGCATTGGTACACAGAGGTCTTATTGCCCCTCCTGCGCGAGTACCCGGCAATCGAATACGTCCTCGTCTGGCGAAACGCGTGGGATATACCGCATCATTACTATACCCCCGCACCGAATCATCCCGAGGCAGAAGATTTCAAATCTTTCATCCAACAAATCTCAAATCTCAAATGTCAAATTTCAAATCTAAAATAGCTACTCTCCGTGCCGCGCACGAAGCGCTTCTCTCCCGTCCTAACGAACCCGTTGAAGGCGGCAACGGTATCTATACCAAATACCGTTATCCTATCCTCACGGCGGAGCACACGCCGCTGGAATGGCGGTATGACTTCAACGAGCAGGACAACCCCTACTTGATGCAGCGCATCATGATGAACGCGGTGCTCAATGCTGGAGCGATCCTCTTTGAGGGCAAATATACCGTCGTGGCGCGCGTCGAAGGGGCTGACCGCAAGTCTTTCTTTGCGGTCGCACAGTCCGATAACGGCATCGACAACTGGCGTTTCTGGCCTGAGCCTATCACCATGCCCGATGGCAATAACGCACCGGCGACGAACGTCTATGATATGCGTCTGACGCAGCATGAGGACGGCTATATATATGGTATCTTCTGTGTGGAACGTCATGACGAGACGAAGCCGTTTGACACCTCTGCCGCTACCGCTGCTGCCGGCATTGCCCGCACTAAAGACCTCGTTCATTGGGAACGGCTCGACGATCTCAAATCGCTCTGCCAGCAGCGCAACGTCGTCCTTCACCCGGAGTTCGTGGAAGGGCAGTATGCGCTCTATACACGCCCGCAGGACGGATTCATCGAGACCGGCAAAGGCGGTGGAATAGGGTGGACTCTCACGCCCGACATCACGCATGCCGAAGTACGTAACGAGCGTATCATCTTCGGGCGGCAGTACCACACCGTCTATGAGGTCAAGAACGGAGAAGGACCCGCTCCTATCAAGACCGCCAAAGGGTGGTTGCACCTTGCCCACGGCGTGCGTGCTACCGCGTCCGGACTCCGTTATGTGCTCTATATGTACATGACCGCCCTCGACGACCCTACACGTGTCATTGCCCGTCCCGGAGGATGGTTCTTAGTGCCGGAAGGCTACGAGTATATCGGCGATGTGATGAACGTCGCCTTCTCCAACGGCTGGATCGTGGAGGAGAATAAATCGTACATCGTAAATCGTCCAATCGTAAATGATAAAGACACCCGCCGTGTCTTTATCTATTACGCTTCGGCGGACACCCGTCTGCACGTAGCTACCACCACCGTGGATCAGCTCCTCGATTACTGTCTTAACACGCCCGTAGATGGTCTTAATACCTCCGCCTCTGTGGACAAAATCAAAGCCCTCGTCGCAAAAAATCGTCAAATCCGATAAATAATCAATCGTAAATGGTAAATCGTAAAATCGTCAATTATATTGGTTACGGTCTGGGCGATATGTCCTCGTCGATGTTCTGGAAGGTGTTTTCGTATTACCTGCCGTTCTTTTACAGCAATATCTTCGGGCTCTCGCTCACCGATGCGGGTATTATCTTGCTCGTCACGCGTATATGGGATGCGGTCTCGGACCCGATGATGGGGATATTAGCGGACCGCACGCACACGCGCTGGGGTAAGTACAGGCCTTATCTGCTCTTTGTCGCGCCTCTGTTCAGCATCGCCGGCATCTTGCTTTTCACCACGCCCGATTGGTCCTATTCCGCCAAACTCATCTGGGCGTATGCGACCTATATTTGCATGATGACGGTCTATACCGGTATCAATGTGCCGTATGGCGCGATGCTTGGTGTGATGACCGAGAACTCGGATGAGAAGACGGTGTATTCCTCTTTTCGCATGTTCTTCGCCTATGGCGGTTCGTTCCTCGCGCTCTTTCTATGGGAACCGCTCTGCAATGCACTCGGAGGGTACAACTCCACGCAAGGGTGGTTCTGGGCGATGGTGGTCATTGCGGCTGCCTGCTTCGTCCTTTTTATCTGCTGTTTCCTGCTGACGAAAGAGGAATTGAAGACCGTCTCCACCGTCTCCATCGGGTCGGATTTCAAAGCCCTGCTTTCGAATAAACCCTGGTGGATCCTCATCGGGGCTGCCCTGTGTTTCAATCTCTTCTGCACCGTCCGAGGTGCTACGGTAGCGTACTATTTCGCCGACATCATCCCCGAGGGAGCTACTCTCTCTCTTGGTGCATGGTCGTTCCTCTTCTACGCCGGTCTCTTTCTCGCGGTGGGCGAAGTAAGCAACATGATCGGTGTCGCGCTCTGTGTGCCCTTAGCGGCGCGGTTCGGTAAGAAATCCACGTTCATTGCGGTCAATATAGCCCTCTGTATCCTGTCCGTGCTGTTCTTTTTCATCCCTGTCACGCAGACGGGTTTCTGGCTCATGCTTATTGCCCAGATGCTTATCTCGATGCTCACCGGCGTGATGTCACCCCTCGTATGGTCAATGTATGCAGATGTATCGGATTATGCCGAGCAGCGGTACAAAACTGCCTCCACGGGGCTGATCTTCTCTTCGTCCTCCATGGCGCAGAAGTTCGGCGGTGCTATCGGCGGTTCGGCTGCCCTTTGGCTCCTTGCCGCCTGCGGGTATATCTCAAACCCTCAAACAGGCGAAGCCTTCACCCAGCCCGATTCAGCGCTCTTCTGTCTCCGCTGTCTCATGTCCTTTATCCCTGCGGCTGTCAGCCTCATCGCTGTCCTCGTCGTCTCCTTCTATCCCCTCACCACCGCCCGCATGAAAGAGATTGATGCCGCCCTTCAAAAACAACGTAATGAACAATGACGTATGATCCATTGAAAGTATCTGCGCAACAGATACTTGAAACCAATATCTTAGCCTATTGGCTCAAACTCCGCGACCACGAAAGAGGAGGTTTCTACGGACGCGTGGACGGAGACGAACAGTGTCACCCTGATGCTCCTCGTGGAGCGGTACTCAACGCCCGCATCCTCTGGGCGTTCTCCGCGGCATACCGCGTCCTCGGTAAAAAGGAATACCTTGATGCCGCTAAAGAGGCGAAACGCTACATAGAGGCCTGTTTTATAGACCCCGATTATGGCGGCGTCTATTGGTCCGTTACGGCGGAAGGCAAACCTTTAGATACCCATAAACAGTTCTACGCGCAGGCATTTATGCTCTATGCTTTCTCCGAATATATACGTGCTACAGGAGATACGCAGGCGATGCCTGTTGCGGATGCTTTGTTCCGGCTGATAGAGGAGTACGGCAGGGATCGCGAGTATTTAGGGTATATCGAAGCCGCTTCGCGTAACTGGCAACCGCTGTCTGACATGCGCCTCTCCGATAAGGATGAGAACACCATCAAATCGCAGAACACTAACCTGCATATTCTCGAGGCATATACCAATTATTTCCGCATCCGTCCTTTGTCCGAACTGAGGGGCGCACTGAGCCTGCTCATTGACACCTTTCAGCACTATATCATGCTCCCCTCCGGACATCTCGGACTCTTTTTCGATGAACAATGGCGTCCTACCAATGACCATTTCTCCGCCGGACATGATATCGAGTGCTCGTGGCTGCTGAACGAAGCGGCGGATGTTCTCGGAATCAATTGTACCGCTACTGTCCTGCGTCTCGCCGAAGCTGCCAAACAAGGCATACACCCCGATGGCTCTATTGGTGAACAGACCTGGTGGGAACAAGCCGAAGCCGTTGTCGGATTCTTCAACCTCGGGCAAATAACCAATGACCAATCACCAATGGAATTGGCGCTCAGGACATATTCCTATATCCAAGATGTTCTCATTGACCGCACCCACGGCGAGTGGTTTTGGTCGGTCATGCCGGACGGCACGCCTGACCGCACGCAAGACAAAGCCGGGTTCTGGAAATGTCCCTACCATAACTCCCGCATGTGCCTCGAGATTATGGAACGCCTGAAATAATTTTAAATTTATAATTTTTAATTTCTATGAAGCCCTACAAATTTGCCCCATACTTAAAAACCACCATTTGGGGAGGTTATCAGATAGCCCCTTTCAAGGGTATTTATACCGCGCAGCCTAATATCGGCGAGTCGTGGGAGATCAGTGCCGTGCCCGGACATGAGTCTGTGGCGGTGGAAAGAGGTATCATCGGAGATGTCGATCTCGGACTGAATCTCGCACAACTCATTGATAAGTACAAAGGACTGCTCGTCGGTGAACGCGTCTATAAGAAATACGGCAATACCTTTCCCCTTCTTGTCAAGTTCATTGATTCGCGCCAGGATCTCTCTGTGCAAGTGCACCCTGACGATAAACTGGCGCAGAAACGCCACGGCTGTCCCGGCAAGACGGAGATGTGGTATGTCGTCAAAGCCGACGTGGGATCGAAGATTTACTCCGGTCTCAAAAAATCCATCACTCCCGAAGACTACGAACGTTTAGTAACTACTGACACCACTACCCCCATCTCCCCCTCTGAGAGGGGGCAGGTGGGTGTCCCCTCTAACCCCTTCCTGGACATTATCGCAACCCACGAAGCGCATCAGGGAGACCTCTTTTTCCTCCCTGCCGGACGGCTCCATGCTATCGGTGCCGGTAATTTCCTCGTGGAGATACAGCAGACCTCCGACATCACCTACCGCGTCTATGATTTCGGCAGAAAGGACGCCCACGGTAACCCGCGTGAACTGCATATCGAGCAAGCAAAAGAGGCAATCGATTATCAGGTCTGGCCCGAGTACCGAACTTCCTATGACTCGACCAAACCCAACTCCGAACTCATCCATTGCCCGTATTTCACGGTCAATAGGGTAGTAGTGCAGGTGGCGGCGGAGATAGACCTGCATACGGATGCGTTTGTCGTCGTGGTCTGCCTTTGGGGCGAAGCACATATCAACGGCATTCATGTCAAACAGGGCGAAACACTACTCGTTCCCGCCTCCGAAAACGTCCTCTACATCTTCGGTAACGCCACTTTCCTCACCGCCACAATGTAACCCGTTGCTGTTCTCCAATGTCACAAGTCCATTGTCCGGGAATTATATGCCTGTCTCATCCTTATTTTTTCGTGGGTATTTCGTGGGTATTTCGCGGGTTTTTCGCGGGTCTTTCGGGATCTGAAATGATTTGTTCTTGAAAATGAGAATCCCACTCCTGGTTGAAGGGGTGGGATTGTTATTGTAAGTAGAGAGAACTTGTGTGTTAATCTGATGGTAAATAGTGTTTCTCTTTTGAAAGCGAAAACAGCCGTCATCGCGACGTCTGTTTTTCTAAGGTATTAGTCTGTTTATTTAAGGTACAAAAAAGATTGGTCTTCATCATTTACCATTTGGTCATGTTCCATTTAGTAAAATTGGTATGTTCCATTTGGTAATTTTGTAAAGTGGAGTTGTCATTTTTTCAAATCCGATGCAAAGGTACTGCTTTTTTTTGACATGACCAAATCTTTTTATATGTTTTATAGCATATTTCAGCTAAAAATATCTAATTGTGCGAAAAAAGCGCATTCCGGAGCACTTAAATGTCAAATTCTGTCTAATTCTATCACTTCTAAGTTGTCAATTTTTGCTCCATCGATGGTGAAACGCAACAAGGTCTGGCAAGGTTGCCATCCTTGTTTTCCTGCCGCTCCGGGATTCATCGTGAGGAATTTGTATAGCGGATCGTATTGTACTTTGAGAATATGGCTATGACCGCAGACGAATAGATCAATGATGTCGTTGGTCGATGGACGTTCATCGTTAGTCGCTTGTGCATTTTTAGCTTCAAGACTTTTTCTAAACCAAGGAATGAGCCAAGGGTTATAATGTCCGGGATAGCCGCCGATATGGGTCATGAGAACATTGACATCTTCCACACGGAAACGATAAAACTCAGAGAGCGAATAACGCACATCGCCGGAGTCCATGTTACCATAGACAGCCCGTGTCGGTTTGAACTCACGGAGACGATGCAGAACCATGTCTGAGCCAATGTCTCCGGCATGCCAAATCTCATCTACATCTTTGAAATGCTCAAAGATGCGCTTGTCTAACAGACCGTGAGTATCGGATAAAATGCCAATTCTTGTCATGGTTATTGATAATTGACAATTGATAATTGATGATTATTTCTTAGTGAGGTGATCTATCGTAAGGATAGAAGCGAAGATCGCGAGGGTAGAGATCGTGATAAAGAAGGTCACATCGCGAAGATCTAACACGCCGCGGGAAAGGGAAGAGTAGTGGTCTTGAAATAGAACCCAATAGAGGACGAAGCATGTTAGTGCACCGGAGATGAAACAGACGATCTGACTTTTGCTGAATGTTGCACAGAACAGACCGATGGCTAAGAACGTGCCGCTCAATAGAATGAGTCCGATAAACGAACCTAAGAACGCTCCGCTATCCAAGTTGCCCATCGGTTCTGCCATATATGCCACTACAAAATAGTGTACGAAACACGGAAGCAAGCCGATGAGAACTAAAATCCAAGCGGCAAAATACTTACCTAAGACGATGCGTGTGAGGGAAACGGGTTTCGTTCGAATAAGATCCCAGATGCCTGATTGTCGTTCCTCTGAAAAAAGACGCATAGTGAGTGCCGGACAAAGCAGCATAAACAACCACGGACTGAGTTGGAAGAGCCCGTCCACTTGGGCATACCCGGAGTCAATGATATTCCATTGACCGGGTATCACCCAAAGGAAGAGACTGATTGCCAATTGGTACAAGCCTATGACGATGTACGCAATCGGCGTAGAGAAATAATATGATAATTCCTTACGGAACATTTGTAATTTGTAATTTGAGATTTAATGTTTCACCTCAAGGTCTTTGTTTACCGGTGTTTTTGGGAAGAAGAGCCAGAAAGCCACAGCTACCACGAGGGCAAAGCCGGCAAAGATGTACCATGCTTGTTTCCAACCGTCCCAAACAGCGAGCGGTCCTTGCGAGGTGACTTCCTCTGCCATGACGAGTTTATTAACAATCGCTTGTGCAGAGAGCGTACCGATAGTAGCTCCTAAACCGTTGGTCATCATCATAAAGAGACCTTGTGCAGACGAACGTTGTGCTTCTTCGGTCTCCTGATCTACGTAAAGCGCACCGGATATATTGAAGAAATCAAAGGCAAAACCATAAACGATGCAACTCAGGATGAAGAGTATCACACCAGGGAATCCCGGATTGCCGGCTCCAAAGAAACCAAAGCGGAATACCCAAGCAAACATTGCCATCAGCATCACGTTCTTGATACCGAAGCGCTTGAGGAAGAACGGAATAGCAAGGATACAGAGTGCCTCGCAGATCTGCGAGATAGAGATGAGGATGTTAGCGTGCTGAACACCGAACGTATTTGCGAACTCTTCGATAGCGCCAAACGAGGTAATGAAGGGGTTGGCATAGCTGTTGGTCACTTGCAGACACATACCGAGCATCATCGAGAAGATGAAGAAGAGTGCCATCTTCTTTTGTTTGAAGAGCGCAAAAGCTTTGAGACCCAGTGCTTCTACGAGATCCACAGATCCTTCTGACTTATTGATCTCACAAGCCGGAAGAGTGAGCGAATAAGCCGCCAAGAGAATACTCAGACCACCGGAAACGACAAACTGCCACGGAGTAGCTTGAAAACCGAGCAGGTCAATACACCACATGGTCACAATGAAACCCACTGTTCCGAAGACGCGAATAGGCGGGAAGTCCTTGACTGTGTCCATCTTGGCTTTCACCAAAGCATTGAAAGCCACGGAGTTCGTCAACGCAATCGTCGGCATGAAGAACGCCACGGAGATGGTGTAGAGCGAGAAGAGGGTAGCAAACTGCACATCTGCCGCCGTATAAGCATAGAGGCCAGCCGCGCACATGAAGATACCTGCTAAGGCATGGCAAAGACTGAGGGTCTTTTGCGCCTGAATCCAACGATCCGCCACAATACCCATCAAAGCAGGCATGAAAAGGCTGACGATACCTTGGATCGAGTAGAACCATCCGATGTGTTGACCCATACCTTGTTTGAAAAGGTACGTTCCCATTGAGGTTAAGTACGCGCCCCACACAGCGAACTCCAAGAAGTTCATGACGATGAGGCGGATTTGAAGTGATCTGTTTTTCATATTGTTGTTGTTTTGTTATTTTCGTGATCTCGTGATCTCGTGATCTCGTCATTTCGTGATTAGAATTCCGAGGTAAAATGGAACGTAATGTGTTTGTAGTCTTGTTGCGCCATGGAGAGGACATAAGCGGAGTCCGCCATGAAGACATCGCGGCCTTCTTTGTCCGTCGCCATGTATTGCGCTTTGCGTTTCTTGAACATGTCCAGCTCGGCATCGTCGTTGGACTCGATCCAGCAGGCTTTGTACATCTGGAGCGGTTGCCATTTGCATTTGGCTTGGTACTCGTGCTCCAAACGGTATTGGATAACCTCAAACTGCAGTTGTCCCACTGTTCCGATGATCTTACGACCGTTGAGTTGGCTCACAAAGAGCTGTGCTACACCTTCGTCCATGAGTTGGTTGATACCCTTATCGAGCTGTTTCTGCTTCATCGGATCGGCGTTGTCAATGTATTTGAACATCTCCGGCGAGAAAGACGGCAAGCCTTTGAAATGCAAGTGTTCGCCTGCGGTGAGCGTGTCTCCGATCTTGAAATTACCGGTGTCGGGCAGACCCACTACATCTCCTGCAAACGCTTCATCGACGGTCTCTTTCTTTTGCGCCATGAAGCAGGTCGGAGCCGCAAAACGCATCTGCTGGTCCTTACGCACGTGATAATAATAGGTGTTGCGCAGGAACTTACCGGAACAGATTTTGAAGAACGCAATACACGAGCGATGGTTCGGATCCATGTTCGCGTGGATCTTAAAGCAGAACGCGGTGAACTTATCTTCCATCGGTTCTACAGTACGCTCTTCGGCTGTTACAGGAAGAGGTGAGGGTGCATTCTCTACCAAGAAATCCAGCAACTCTTGCACGCCGATGGTCTTGTATGCCGAGCCGAAGAAGACAGGTGCGAGATCACCACGCAGGTATGCTTCTTTGTAAAACTCCGGATAAACACCATCAATCATTTCAAGGTCTTCTTGCAGTTTCGGACTAAGTTCTGACGGACGATTGTTAAGTGCGAATACGGACTCGAATTTCAGTCCTTGTCCGTTCGCCCAAGTCACGGGCGTACAATGAATACCGAGTTCTTTCTCCGCTTCGTCCATGAGATCGAACGGATCTTTACCTTCGCGGTCCATCTTGTTCATAAAGACCATGACCGGCGTCTTACGCATTCGGCACACTTCCATGAGTCGGCGAGTCTGCGCTTCGACACCTTTAGCTGAGTCGATGACGACGATGGCTGAATCCACGGCAGTAAGCGTACGGAACGTATCTTCCGCAAAGTCTTGGTGACCCGGAGTGTCGAGGATGTTTATATGATGGTCGGCGTAGTCAAAGCCCATGACGGAAGTAGCGACAGAGATACCACGTTGTTTCTCAATCTCCATCCAGTCTGAGGTAGCAGTCTTGCGGATCTTATTGGACTTGACCGCTCCGGCGACGTGAATAGCGCCTCCATAGAGCAGGAGTTTCTCAGTCAAAGTCGTCTTACCGGCATCAGGGTGCGAGATAATCGCAAAAGTGCGACGTTTTAATATTTCGTTTTGATCAGCGGAGGGTAGCATTGAATTTCTCTTCGAATGTTGCCTTTAGGCGGTTCATAATATTCTCAATCTGTGTATCTTTGAGGGTGTTCTCTGCATCTTGGAGGATGAAGGAGAGGGCATAGGATTTCTTGCCTTCTTCGAGGTTCTTGCCCTCATAGACATCAAACAGATAGACGTTCTTGAGCAGTTTCTTCTCCGTGGAGAAGGCAGCGCGTGCGAGGTCTGCGAACTCAACAGATTTATCCACAAGGAGCGCAAAGTCACGCTTAACTTCCGGATATTTGGGCAGATCATTGATAACTGCTTTGTATTGTTTGTTCTGTTTGAGCAGTTGGTTCCAATCAAGGTCTGCATAATAGACTTCCTGGTCGATGTCGAAGATCTTGAGCTGCTTGCGAGCCACGATGCCAATAAAGCCGAGTGCTTTGCCGTTAGCGGCTTTGATGACGAGACCATCAGAGAAGAGTTCGTTCTCCAGACGCTCTACGGTCGTCTTGGAGAGATCAACACCGAGACGCACAAGGATGTTGTTCACATATGCGTGGAGCTGATAGAACGTGGTTTTCTCTTCCTTGCGAACCCAAGTCTGTGCGGCTTTGTTACCGGTGAGCCAAAGACCGATATGCGGCTCCTCGGAATATGCCTTGAGTGGATCGTTTTGAATTAATTCGTAATTTTTAATTTTTAATTCTCCATTGTAGTGGTAGCAGTTACCGAACTCGTAGAACTTGAGGTCGCTGTTCTTGCGGTTGGCGTTGCGTGCGATAGACTCGAGTCCGCCAAAGAGCAGGGTCTGACGCATCACACCGAGGTCTTGGCTCAAGGGGTTCATGATCTTGACGCACGTGTCCAATGTCAGTTGGGTCAAAGGCTCGTAGTACGATACTTTGGTAAGCGAGTTATTGAGGATCTCATTGAAGCCCTGTGCGGTGAGTTGCTCTGCAATCTTACGACGCAGTTTCTCAGGATCCGGCTTGAGACCATATGCAAGGCTGGTGTTCAGTTTCTCAGGGAACTCGACATTGTCATAGCCGTAGATACGGAGGATGTCTTCCACTACATCGCACTCACGCTGTACGTCCACGCGGTAGCGCGGAACTTCCAACTGCCAGGAGTCGCCATGTTTGGTAACTATATTGATCTCCAATGCGTGGAGGATCGTTTCGATCGTGTCCTCGCCGATAGCTTTACCGATGAGGCTGTTGACACGGTTGATGTCAATAGTTACTGACCATGGAGACAGTAGCGAATCAGTGGCGGTAAAGTCTAGGATCATTCCTATTTGATCAGCATTCGAGAGCGTTTTGATAAGGAGGGCGGCACGTTTGAGGACGTAAAGTGTGTTGCAAGGGTCACAGCCACGCTCGTAACGGAAAGAAGCGTCCGTCTGGAGCTGGTGACGACGACTCGTCTTGCGGATGGTTACGGGATCGAAATAGGCTGACTCCAAGAAGATGTTTTTGGTGTTTTCTGTTACACCGCTTTCAAGTCCGCCGAAGACTCCGGCTATACACATCGCCTCTTCTTTGTTGGCTATCATGAGATCGCGTGCATCCATTTCGCGTTCAACGCCGTCGAGAGTAACGAATTTCTCGCCTTGTTTAGCATAGCGGACGTGAATCTCGTTGCCCTTTATCTTGTCTGCATCGAAGGCGTGGAGCGCTTGTCCGCACTCGTGGAGCACGAAGTTAGTGACATCGACGATGTTGTTAATAGGGCGAAGACCGATGGCCAAGAGGCTGTTTTTGAGCCATTCCGGCGATTCTTTTACTTCTACACCTTTGATATAAACGCCGGAATAACGCGGGGCTGCGTCCGGCGCTTCAACAATGACAGAGATGGGTGATTCGTTGATATCCGATTTGAACTCCTCTACTGAAGGTTTGGAGAGCGCGATATCCTGTCCGTGCGCTTTGTAGTATGCGTAAAGGTCACGGGCTACACCATAGTGAGATGCTGCGTCGGAACGGTTTGGCGTGATATCTACTTCGATGATGGTGTCATTCTCAATGTGGTAGTAATCAGCGGCTTTCATGCCCACCGGCGTGTCCGCCGGGAGGACGATGATGCCTGCATGGTCTGTTCCCACACCGATTTCGTCTTCCGCGCAGATCATACCGAATGAGTCCTCGCCGCGGAGTTTGCCTTTTTTGATGGTGAAGGACTGATCGCCGTCATAGAGAACGGTTCCGATAGTAGCGACGATAACTTTCTGTCCGGCCGCGACATTCGGCGCTCCGCAGACAATAGGCAGCGGTTCTGCTTCTCCAACGTTCACTTTGGTGATATGCAAGTGGTCGGAATTAGGGTGAGGTTCACAAGTTAACACTTCGCCCACAACAAGGCCTTTGAGTCCGCCACGGATCGATTCTTTCTCTTCCACTGTTCCCACTTCCAAACCGATAGAAGTAAGAATTTTTGCTACTGTTTCCGCGTCATCTTTCAACGCAATGTAGCGTTTTAACCAATTATACGATATATTCATTTTTAATGTAATTTATGCAAAATATCAAAATTGCTGCAAAGGTACAAAAAAAATCTCACATATGCAAGCGCGCGCGTATTTTTCCTTATTTTTTATGAATATATTTGCATATATCAAAAATTCTTTGTATCTTTGCAGCAAATTTGGTGTATTATGCGCTCAGTAGTATATGCGATAGTGATTTTAGGAGCGGCTATGTTGCTGCTATGCGTCGGAATAATCCTGCGCAAGGATCATTCGTTCCGGTCTCAGCATATTGGTGAGAATGCGCGCATGCGGGAAGACAAGATTCATTGCGCCACCAGCCAAGACCGGGAGGCTCAGCGCGAACAAAGAAAGAAAATAGATATTAAAAAATTATAATTATGAACAAAATTTCAATTATTGTAGATTCAGTTTTGTGTGCCGCAGTAGTGGCCTTGTTTGTGATGTTTTTTGTAGCCATGCCGAAGAGCAAGAAGCCTGTTAATCAGGATGTTGAGGCTTCAGGCGAGTTACTGCCTATTGCTGTAGTGAATACAGATTCGATTTTGAAACATTACACTTTAGCCGTTGAGGCATCGGATAAATTGATGGCTCAATATGAGGAGTCCACGGTTAAACTGGATACCAAAGCAAAAGCCCTTCAGAAAGAGTACGAGACTTTCCAACGCGACGTTGTGGATTTTCAGCGCAAAGTGGAGGCCAATGCTTTCCTGAGCCGCGAACGTGCCGAGTCTGAGCAATCTCGTTTGCAGAAAAAAGAGCAACAGTTGATGAGCAAACAGCAGGATTTGGAAAATCTGCGTCAGAAATTGAGCTCGGATTTTATGAACGAGCAGGCTGCTTTGACCCAACAGTTGCAGGATTCAGTACAACAATATCTGCGTGAATATAACGCTGACGGTCATCTGCATCTGATTCTAAATGAAGCTGTTCTGATGAACAAAGTGGCAGGCTATGACATTACCGATGAGGTGATTGAAGGTCTGAATGCACGGTATAAGAAGTAAATAACCCCCTCCCGACCTCCCCCACAAGGGGAGGAGAACGGGAAAGATAGAAATAGAAAGATGAGTAAGGAAAGGATGACATATAAGAAGATATGGACAGGACTGATTGTCCTTTCCTTATTTTTGCTTTCTATTGCGCCTTTGTCTGCACAACGTATTCCTGAGGCGATTGAGTACACAGAAGTGTATGATTTTATAGAAGAACTGACGAGTGACGGCGTTATTCAAAGTAACGCGGCGATAAAGCCGTACACGCGGGATGCCATCGCCCGGATGTTGCTGGACGCACAAAGCAAGGATTCGCTGCTGAATCAACGGCAGAAGGATGATTTGCAGTTCTATTTGCAGGATTATGCGTTAGAAGCGGACACTCTGCCGGTTTATTACAGTTACGGACATCGGCATGTGACGCAATGGATTACGCCGGTTTCTAATCTGTCTTTGGCAGATCCGAGTTTGCATATTCTGACGCAAAACAAAGTGTTCAAGATGCGTGTTCGTCCGATTTTGGGCATGGATCTGAGTTATAACAAACGCGGCATGCTGATGCATCGTTGGTATGGCGCAGAGATTCAAATGGACATTGCGCATCATTTGTCTATTTGGGGTTCGATCCGTGATAACAGTTGGAGCGGACAAGGCATAGATGGTTCGAAAATTACCAAACCGCTGTATCTGAATGATTTAGCCGGAGTGCAATATAAGGAATCGAACTATGGCGGCGATTTTTCGGATTCGCGTGGTGGTATTTCGCTCTATACGTGGTGGGGTAGTATAGGCGTTCAGCGCGAACGCATTCAATGGGGCGATGCACAGCATTGCTCCAATATCCTGTCGGCGCATAATCCCGCAGTTCCAATGGTAACGTTGCAGTTGACGCCGTGCAAGTGGTTTCAATTTGATTATTTCCACGCATGGCTTCCGAGCAACGTAATGGACTCAACGTATTATTACTCAGAGCGTTACAAAGAAGGCGAGACGAAATTGAACTACCGTCCGGCGAATAAGTTTATGGCGGCGAACATGTTTACGTTCATGCCGATCAAATACATTCAGTTTTCGTTCGGAAACTCAATTGTTTATGCCGAACGCACTGTGCAAGCGGCTTATTTTATTCCGATTGCGTTTTATAAATCGCTGGATCACTTGTTGACGAAAGGTCTTGGATCTGAAAATCAGAACTCGCAGGTTTTTGCAAGTATTTCTGTGCGTCCGACCGATCATTTGAGGCTGTATGGTTCTTTCTTCTTAGACGAATTCAAGTTAGCACGTCTAAATCCATCGAACAAAGAGAAGAATCCTATTTCTTATTTGGTGGGATTCAACTGGAGCGGCTGGCCTGTTAAAGGTTTGTCGTTACGAGGTGAGTTTATGCGCTCATATATCGCTTGCTACACGCATTCTATTAAGGTAACTGATTATAGTTCAAACAGTTACAATATGGGACATTATATGGGTGACAATGCACAGAGTATTTTTGTGCAGTTGGCTTATCGTCCCGTTCGCGGACTTCGTTTGACGCTTGATTACACGAATGACACCAAATACCGCGCGTATGATTATGTGCGTGCCTATATAGCGGGACAGCGCAATACAACGACGCCAATTATTGCCCAGAAGCCGTTTGACGAGAAGATCTGGCGCAACGATATTCTTCGTTTCCGCGCAGTGTATGAGGTGTTTAACAACTGTTATGCACATGTGGATGTGAGTTACAACAACGCGCGAGCGTACGCTCCTCAATCCGCGCGCATATTAGGCGAGGACAGAGGATGGAATGCCGATGGTACTTCACAAGAGTTAGCCGGAGACGAGTTGGTTAACTATTATCTGAATAAGTACACGCCGGTTTATTTACAAGGCAAAAACGTCACCGTGACTTGCGGTTTGAGTTTTGGATTCTAATAGGCTTTGCGCATTTTCCGATAATCCCTGCGCGCCTGGAAGACGGCTTTGAAACTGCCCGGCCGGCCTTGCAAGAGATAGAAGAATGCCGCTGCATAATCTAAAAAGAACCTAATAAACAGCACTCCCCAAGGGTGTTGTTTGTTTTTATAAATCATGAGGAGGTTGTTTCGATGATTGAGGTAGTTTTTGCGGGGATTATCATAGCTGAGCGATCCGCCTCCGAGGTGATAAACGGTGCTTTGTGGAATGCACGCCAGTTTCCAACCGGCATTGCGCATTCTCCAACAAAGGTCTATTTCTTCCATATGGGCAAAGAAAGCAGCGTCTAATCCTCCAAACTCCTTATATATTTTCGTGCGCACGCACATGCACGCGCCCGAAGTCCAATCGATATTGATGATCGTGTCATATTGACCTTTATCTTCCTCCACTTTCCAAAGCACCCGTCCTCGGCAATAGGGATAGCCGAGCGCGTTGAGAAATCCTCCAGCCGCTCCGGCATGCTCAAAGAACGCGCGGTTTTTCCAGCTATGGATCTTAGGCTGTACTGCCGCCACTTCCACATGCGAGTTCATATACTCAAGAAGGGGTTCAAGCCATCCTTGGGGCGTCTCCACATCGGAGTTGAGGAGCACGACATATTCGGAATCCACCTGCTCGATGGCGCGGTTATAGCCTTCCGCAAAGCCGTAGTTCTTATCCAAGACGATGGTCTTGACAGACGGGAACTCCTTGGCAACGACGTCAAGGCTATTATCCGTACTACCATTGTCCGCCACAATGAGATCGACGGAAGCGAGGTTCTTCAGGCTGTTTACAACAGAGGGTAAATAGCGGCGCAACATCTCTGCGCCGTTCCAGTTTAATATGATAACACTACATTTCATGATCGTTTGAATTTCCAGCGGTTATGTGTCCAAAGCCAGAGATGCGGTTGTTCCTGAATATTGCGCTCCAGGATGCGTGCATAGGCGGTTGTTATCTCCCCTTCGGCCGTGTTTTTCGGTTCAGCCGCGAGCGTTTTCATCTCGACATGGTAATAACCGCGTTTTTTGCGCGTGATATAGAGATAGAAAACGGGGTAGCCGAATTTCTTGCCCAACACTTCCCCTCCGTCAAGCCACCAAGTTTCTTGGTTCAGGAAAGTGAGTCCTGTTCGTGCCACTTCGGGTCGGGGTTTCTGGTCGCTGAGCAATCCGATCGTGATAGGTTGATGCTCCGAGCGATATCTTACCATCTCCCGCAGGATCCGCTGTTTCTCGACGCATTCGCCTCCTCTTTTCGCACGGAGCGCCAACATCAGACGATCTATGGAGGCATTTTTGAGTTTACGATAGACGTTGAGTTCTTTCACCCCCGGGGATAACCATTGCTGGATAGAGGCCATCCATTCCCAGTTGCCGAAGTGCGCGAGCATGAAAATACCGCCTCCTGCCGCATCAACCAAGCGGTTCACTTCATCCATATTTTCGAAGACAACACGTTGCCGCATCTCTTCGTCGGAGCAACGGTAGCCATAGACGGACTCGACGATCGTGTCACAGAACTGGTGATAAAATGCCCGCGCTATTTGTTTCCGCTCCGCTTCGGTCTTCTCGGGAAATGAATTGCGGAGATTCATATCCACCAATTTCCTCCGGTAACGCACCAGATAGTACATTATCGGGAATACCAGTGCATCGGCGAAAGCATAATGGATTCGCAGGGGAAGACGACTTAAAGCAGCGGCGCAGCGAAGTAACATATCCAACAAAAAGCAGTAATAACCGGTGAAGCTAAAAGAATACTATCAAAACGATCCAAGACCCCGCCATGTCCCGGCAAGAAGACCCCGGAGTCTTTCACTCCGAGTGAGCGTTTGAAAAGGCTCTCCATGAGATCTCCCATTGTACCAAAAGCGCTGACAAGGAAAGCAAAGATCAGAGCAACGAGCACCCCTGTTTTTCCGACCACGATAGCATCAAACCACCCGCAGGCATTGAGCACAAGTGCGCCCACGAAAGTGAAAACAATACCTCCACAGAGACCTTCCCAACTTTTCTTGGGACTAATATGCGGGCTCATTTTATGATTTCCATTAGGACGCTTTGCGGTAAGGCTACCGACTACATATGCGCCGGTGTCATTTACCCAAATGAGGACAAAAAGCGCCAAGAGGAGCCACTTATCCAAGAAATAGAGGAATGAGAGTGTGGATAAAGGAGCGGCGACCATAATCTGAGAGATCAGAAAATTCCCCCAATTCCGGAGCGGCTGGTCGGAATGATTCCAAATCTCATCCAAGAGGGTAGTGATCACAATCGGCAAATATGCCAGCATGAGCCCTAAGCCCAGGGTCTTATATTCCACTCCGTCCGGGGTCTTCCAAGCCAAGCACATGACCATCGTCCAAAGGACCATAGTAGCCAAACAAGAGAAGATACGGAGGGTGGAAGATGACTTCACCAACCGATGAAACTCATCCACCGCCAACAAGCAAACGATGAAAAGGATTCCGTTGATCGAATATGGGCTATACAGTATTCCACCCACGATACAGGCGACATATAATGCGCCAAAAATGGTTCGTTTTGATAATTCTGACATTTTTTTTCAAAATTTTTTGCAAAATTACAAAAAAAATACTATCTTTGCAAATAATTTTTAATTTTTATGGAAAATAATAGCATTGAAATGGCTTTAATGGAGCCGGAAGAGCAGGAATTGGTGAAATTTATCTATAATTTCATTCCCGCAGAAGACCGAGGCAGTTTGAGTGCCGATGACATTTTATTGGTGTTGGATTTGATGGATGATTACTTAGAGGAACAATCCTTAGTCCGCGAAAATCCCGAAACAGGCGAGATGGAATACTTGGACGGCGAGGTAGATGAAACCGAGCAGTTGAACTATGTATTAGCGGCGGTAAAGGAAGAGGGACGTTCTATTACGGGTACTCAAATTCAGTTAATTCAAGATGCAGAACTTCAGTTCGGCATCGAGCATGGTTATTATACGGAGGAATAAATGCAAGGACGAATAGCAACAATAGGATTCTTTGATGGTGTTCATAAGGGGCATTGCTATTTGTTTGAGCATTTGCAGGAAGAGGCCGCCAAGCGTGATTTGGCTCCCTTGATTGTCACTTTTTATGAACATCCCCGTGCAGCTTTGCAAAGCGATTATATTCCGCAGTTATTAAGTACAATTGATGAACGGAAAGCGTTGCTAAGTGCTTATGGTGAGGTTTTGATGTTACCCTTCGCAGACATCAAGGAGCTTACAGCTGCGGAGTTCATCCGGTATTTGAAGGATCGCTATCAGGTGGAAGCAATCGTTATGGGTTACGACCATCGGTTTGGTTCTGACCGTCTCAAACACCCGCAGGAATACCGTTCTGCAGGTATGCCGTACGGGGTTGAGGTAATCACTATGGGTGAGTTCATCGACGGGGAATGGCATGTGTCTTCGACGGAAATACGTGCGGCATTGGAAAACGGCAATATTGCTGTAGCCAATGAATTGTTGGGCCGGCCTTATTCGATAAGCGGCAAAGTAGTTAAGGGCAATGCGATCGGTCGCAATATAGGTTTCCCGACCGCCAATATAGCTCCGGATGATCCGCATAAGATTATTCCCAAGTGCGGCGTATATGCAGCGCGTGTAGATACTCCGACAATGGATAGTGCACCGGCGTTTGTGAATATCGGGAATAATCCCACTATCGGGAATAAGGAAGTGACGATAGAAGTACATATCCCTTCCTTCAAAGGAAATTTATACGACCAGCATCTCGAAATCCATTTCGAGCGGTATATACGTGAAGAGCGTCAGTTTGACAGTTTGGATGAACTGCGGGAACAGATTAAGGCTGATATTGATAGCAGCCTGCGTCGGGACGCTTGAGTGCGCGAGAAACGCCATCTCTATCCAACGGGAAGGGTAGTGCGGTTGCACTATCCGCAATGCCGATAGCGGGACTTACACTATCCAAGTGGAAGTCATAATAGACGTATTCCTTATATTTGTAGAAGTCATTCTTGAAGACTTTGGTTGTATCGGATTCCTGCCAATAGACATTTTGAGCGGCATGGGGAACCGGCAATGTGTCCGTCTTGAGGTAATTGCCGATAAAAGCACCCGGATAATAGCGGTCAAAGGGTGTAGCGACAACCAACTGGTTAGGCAAAAAGCCGGTAATGATGCTATTATAGAAGGATGTGACAGTTTGTTCCGTTTTGCTGAGATTGTCAATAAAGACCGCAGCGGCATCGTCTTTCGCTACCGATTGAATACGGATATTGGTGTAGTTGAAATAGGAAGCGATGGTGGAATGTATAAAATCCTGTTTTCCCCCTGCGCAATAGACGCAATACGAAGCACAGTTGCTGATCTCGGTATTGGAAACCACTGCGTTTGTGTTGAGCAGAACCAAGCCATATAAGGCATGGTTATGAATGCGACAGGCGTTCATTTGGAGCGTGGAAGTCGCATTTTTTTGTGTATTATAGCAATAAAGTCCTATGTTTCCGGAGAGGATATCGGTATAACTGAATTGGTAAAGTTGCGGTTTATCGGCTTGCAGGTAAATACCATTCCAACTACCGCCGGCATAGGCATATGGAACCGAATCGAAGAGATTGTCCAAACGGTCACCCCGGATGACGATCGGAGCTTCCAAAGTTCCGTTTGCATTCACCTGATCCAGGGCGTAGATACAAGCGCCATTATGCATGTAGAGCGTAGCACCGGCATCAATAGTAAGCGGTCCTCCAAAGATCAAGGTGTCGAAAATGAGGTAAGGTTTATCGGCTGTGAACGTAAAGACGGAGTTGTATTGGGTTCTACCTTTTCCTTTTTTACCAAGGCGGGTTACATCCTGTCCGTATGCCTCCAAACGCACTTGCTGGTTTGTACCGGAAGCCAAGTGGAAATGGAGCATATCTTCTATGAGAACGGGTTTGTTGGATTGATTTTCTTTTGTTTGCGAGAGCCGGATGAAGACGTAAATACTATCTCCTCCGTTGATTTGGAGGTTCGAGAGACGCGACAAGTCGGCTTCGCCATCTATGTTGACGCTAAAGGCATCGTTTTTCTCTAACCATATTTTCTCGATCATTAAGGCCGAGGCATTGCGGTTATATACCATCAGTTGGAGTGTGGCGCTACCTTGCTGCGTGAAGAGTGTATCGAAAGAGACGGTGTCTTTCGAGAAAGAGAGACGCAGGGCGGGATTATTATCCACTTGGTATTCCCTGCAACTCACAAGCGCGCACGCGCATATTATAATAAAGAGGAGTTTACGCACGCTTATTCGAAATTAAAGGTCAGACAAATAGTGTGATTCGTCAAGCGCGAAATGGCGTTGGTGTAGAAATAATCCATTTCCGAGAGGTGATCACGGCGCTTTTCAATCGGACATAACTGGTTTGCAAAGCCCATCCTGTATGTAATTTCGGGGCAGAACTTAAACCAGCGCGCATACAAGTCCACACCGAAGCCCACTTCTATGAAATAATCCATGAGGTTGAGGAGAATCGGCTTTTCGTTGTCGCGGCTTGCGTTGATAGAGACACCACCGCCGGCGATGACATATGGACGATAATTGGCTTCGCGTTCGGCGCTCCATTTGAGATAGAGGGGTAGCGTAACAGGCATTGCGAGGACGTCTATCTTATCATAGTATTTCAGCGGCGTACCTTTTACCGGCGCACCTGATTCCGTTTTGTAGGTGAGTGTGCGGTTAATGAACTGCATACCGGGACAGAAACGCAGGTTGAGGTAACGGCAAAGGCGCAAGTCGGTAACAAATCCGATATGGAAACCCGGGAAGAGCCCTCCGACGCGTGCGTGGTAGATTTCCAGATTGCCGGTATTGGGGTCCACCAATTCCAATTGGCTATCAGTCACACCGAAACTTGCGAGATTTACGCCCAATTGGAAACCGAAGTGGAAGATTTTATCGTCCACATACGGGTTGTTCTGTCCGACTTGTGCGCGTAAAGGCGCAAGCGAACAAATAGAAAGGGCTACTATTAGTATGAATTTATGTTTATTCACAATGCCTGTTGTTTATTAGTAATCTCCGGAAGTGCTATTTCCACTATCATCCATGTCTTCTCCGCCGCCTTCGTAGTCACCATCTTTTCCATGTCGTTTTCCTTGCTGATTACCAAAGTTATAGGTCACGGTAAGGCTGATCGAGCGGCTATGCCAGCGGTTCTCGCTGAATTGCCAGAATCCATCTCCCCAGGTCGTGTTACGACGTGCGCGGCTGTCCAACAAGTCACGGACGTTGAGTGCGAGTGCCAACTTCTTGTTGAGGAAGGTGTGACGCAGACCCAAGTCGATAGAGTAACTATGACTGCTTGTACCTTGCGCCACCACGCGCGGCGAACGATAGCGCGCCGAGATCTGTCCGCTGAAGTTCTTGGTAAAGAGGAACTGCGCGTTTACTCGTACTGAGCCTGCAAAGATATTCTGTTGTGGCAGATTAACGGGTATTTCTACGCCTTGGTACATGATTGTTTTATCCACCGCAGAGATGTTATTCCAATAGAAGTTAGCGGACGTAGTGAGTTGGAGCAATTCTCCGAAGAGACGGTTCTTTGCCACAAACTCAACACCCAATTCCTGACGCGCACCTATATTGAAATAGGTGTTTTTCATCACTTTCGGATCCGCCGGGTCCATGTATTTGAAGTTCTGTACGGCACCCTCACGGTATTTCCAGAACATTCCTGCCGAAATGGTATGACGCTCCCATGTTTTGAGGTAGTTCAGTTCCAAGTTGTTGGAGTATGCCGGAAGCAGATCCACGTTGCCGAAGCTGATGTTTGTGCTATCCGAGAAGTCCATTCGCGGGTTGATCTGGTGTCCCCAAGGACGGTTTACACGGCGTGTGTAATTGAGTTGCAACTCGTTTCCGTTACCGAAATCATAACTGATATAGGCACTCGGGAAGAGTTGGAAATAGGAGGTGTCCTTCTTATTGGGGAATGCCGCATATGAGTCCTGAACAGTTCCGAGACCATCTTTGTATTTGGATTCCAGATGACGCATATAATACTCACCACGGAGACCGACTTGAATCGACAGTTTGTTGAAGAAGCGGTTTCCATATGTGACATAGAGTGCGTGGTTCTGGGTACGTCCGTTGAAATCTGCATAATAGGGGTACAACTCTGTTTCTACGCCTTTCGCGATGTTGTGCGCATCGGCGGAAGATTTATTCCAATTGCGGGTGTAATCATAACCGGCTTCGAAACGACTTTGCTGCGTCGGTTTCCATTCGTAGTCCGCTTTGATCTCTATACCCTGGTCGTTGGAAAGGGAGGTCTGCTTCTGGTAAGTGGAGTCGCCCTTTTCAATTTGGGTGTAATCGGTCAACATGTTAAAACCGAAGTTATTGTACGTGCCGCTGACGATCAACTGGTGGTCATCCATTTTGAAAGTGTAGTCCAATGTGGCATTTCCTCCGGGGTGTGAACCTGTTCCGGCTTGATCACGCGTGTAGTCACGCATCACAGAGCCATCCGGAGCCGTAAGAAGGAAGGTACGATGATTAGTGTTGTACATCTTGAACACTTTGGGGTCGCTGACCATGCCAAAACCGGATACTCCGATCGTGGAGTATTCCGAGACATGGAAGTTCAAACCTCCTCGCGCGAACATACCACCGCCACGGTGTGATTGTACTCCTTCCTGCACTAAACGGCTCTCAATCAACGAACTATCGAGTACTTGCGAGCCGGTGTTATTGCCTAAGTTATAGCGATCGGTTTTGCTACCACCATTGCTGACATGATAGCGGTAACCGAGGTTGAAATAACCGTCAACGATACCGGAGTTGAAGTTGATGTTAAAGCCGACATTTGCTCCGGGAGGCACATTCCATGGAGCCGCAAGGGAGTAATCAATACCGGCTTGCACTGAACCGTAGTAACCCGCTGTGCGGTCTTTTTTCATAACGAGGTTGATGATACCGGATGTTCCTTCGGGCGAGTATTTGGCAGAAGGGTTGGTAATGATTTCAATCTTCTCGATGGTTCCTGCCGGCATTTGCTGGAGGACTTGTCCTCTGTTTTCGCTGTTCAGACCAGCGGGTTTGCCGTTGATCCAGATCTCCACGTCTTCGGAGTTACGGAGCGAGATCGTTCCTTCCTGATCGACATCCACCGAAGGGATGTTTTCCAGGACATCGGTCACGCTGGCTCCTGCGGAGGCGATGTTCTGATCCACGGTAAAGACTTTCTTATCCAATTCAAAGCGCATCGATGATCCTTGTCCGACCACTTCGACGTCTTGCAGGACTTGCGTATCTTCTTTGAGGGCAATCTTGCCGAGATTGACATCTTTGCCGGCCACGGTGAGTTCGCGTCTTTGCTCTGTGTAACCCATAAAGGAAACAACGAGAACGTAGTTGCCATTCGCCATTTCGAGGACGAAGTTTCCTTTCTCGTCCGTGATTGTGCCGGAGAGTGGGGCAGGGTCTTGTCCTTTGAGCACACTGACGTTTGCAAAGTCAATCGGTTGCTTAGAACCGAAATCAATGACTTTACCGGTAATCTTTGCCGCAAAGGCCAGTTGTGTACAACAAAGAGAAAGGATTAGTGCTAATCCCAGGAGCTTAACATATGTATAGTTTTCAGTTTTCATTTTCAAGCAACCATTGCACGGCTTCTTTGTATCCATCCGTTCCATGCCCAATTATCGTGTGGGCGCACACGTCTGTGAGTAAACTAATATTTCTAAAAGGTTCGCGCGCGTGTATATCCGAGATGTGTACTTCCACAACGGGTAGCCGGCAATCCTCGACGGCGTCTCTCAAAGAAACGGATGTGTGGGTGTAACCGGCGGCATTTAGCACAATACCGAGGCACTTGTCATTGGACATTTGATATTTGTCATTTGACATTTGGATCCAGTCTATGAGATCGCCTTCGTGGTTGGATTGATGATATACAAAATGCACATCGGGCCAATTTCGTTGGATGTCCAACAAAATCTGTGCCATTGTTTTGGAACCGTATATTTCCGGCTTTCTTAACCCAAGACGATTGAGGTTTGGTCCGTTTATAATGACGATGGTCATTATGTGTGATGTGTTATGTTTGATGTGTTCTATTTTAATTAACGTGCGCCGTTGACCGCGAGGAGGAATTCGTCGTTGTTCTCCGTGCGCTCCATGTACGTTTTGAGTTTCTCCATAGCTTCTTGTCCGCTCATGTCGGAAAGTTGTTTACGGATCTGCCACATGCGCGAGAGTACATCCGGCGGCAAGAGGAGATCGTCGCGACGCGTGCTGGAAGCAGGGATGTCCACAGCCGGGAAGATGCGGCGGTTAGCCAGCTTGCGGTCTAACTGCAACTCCATGTTACCGGTTCCTTTGAATTCCTCAAAGATGAGGTCATCCATCTTGCTACCTGTTTCGGTAAGCGCCGTAGCGATGATGGTAAGACTACCGCCGTTTTCAATGTTACGCGCTGCTCCGAAGAAGCGTTTGGGTTTATGCAAAGCCTGTGCTTCGACACCGCCGGAAAGGACTTTACCGGAAGAAGGCGCTACGGTATTGTATGCACGTGCGAGACGTGTGATGGAGTCGAGCAGGATTACTACGTCATGTCCGCTCTCGACAAGACGTTTGGCTTTTTCGTGCACGATATTTGCTACCTTGACGTGGTTCTCCGCCGGTTCGTCGAAAGTAGAAGCGATAACTTCTGCATCGACGCTACGCGCCATGTCCGTAACCTCTTCCGGACGCTCGTCAATGAGGAGAACAATCATATAAACCTCGGGGTTATTTTTGAGGATGGCGTTCGCTAACTCTTTGAGTAATACGGTTTTACCGGTTTTAGGTTGAGCAACAATCAAGCCGCGCTGACCTTTACCAATAGGCGCAAAGAGATCAATCATGCGGACGCTGAGAGAATCGTTGTAACCCGTGCAGAGTTTAAATTTCTGATCCGGGAAGAGCGGAATGAGGTTCTCAAAAGCGATACGCTGTTTCGCCATTTCAGGTGCCAAGCCGTTGATGCGGATCACTTTGTCCATAGGGAAGAACTTGTCCGGCTGCGGGTTGACGCGGATAGAGCACTCGACGGTGTCACCGGGTTTGAGTCCGTATTGACGCACCTGATCTTTGCTGACATAGATGTCATCGGGGCTCGGGAGGTAGTTGTAGTCCGCCGAGCGGAGGAATCCATAGCCATCCGGGGCACATTCGAGTGTGCCCATGGCAATCACTTTTTCTCCTAATTCGGGAATGACAATCTCCGGCTCTTCGGGCTGCTGCGGTTCTTCCTCTTTCGGCATTTCCTGTTCCGGAGCAGCTACTTGTGGTTCGGGAGCGGGTTCTTCGAAGAGTTGCGGCTGCTCAGCAGGCTCTGCGTTTTTCTTAGGTCTGCCGCGTTTTTTAGGAGCAGGCTTCGGCGCCTCTTCCTGTTGTTTAGGCTCTTCGGCTTTGGGTGCTTCGGGCTGTTTGACAGGCTCTTCCGTCCCGACCGGTTGCGGCGCATCACCTAAGATACCACCGACTTGCTGCACGGTTTTGTTCGGTTTATGGTTATTAGCCGCAATGCTTTCCTGCATTTGAGAAAGTTGCTCTTTCTCCGTTCCGACCGTTGCCACAATGTTCTTTTCCGCCACTTTGATCTTCTCGGCCGCTCTTTTGACGCCACGTGTGCGTTCGCGTTTAGCAGGTAGACCTGCTGCTACGCGTTCGTCCTCTTTGGCTTGTACTACCGCGGCACGATTGTCCGCCTGTGCGTCTAAGATTGCATAACTGATTTCGCGGATGGATTGACTGCGACGAGGAGTAAGACCCATACTAACAGCAATCTCGCGCACTTGATCGAGCGTCATCCGCTCGAGTTTTTGTAATTCGTATTGCATAAGTTTTAAAATATATTCTTGGAAAAATTTGATAAAAACAGACCATTTTTACAAATTCGGTGCAAAGATACACAAAAAAAATGATATACGCAATAGTTAAGACATTTTTTTTTGCTAAAAATTTGCAAATAGGAAGATGTTTAATAGGTTTGTTATGGCTTAGTATCCGCTGAATATCCCCCTAATCACCCCGTAATCACCCCCTTATCACCCCCTTATCACCCCCTTTTACTATTTGCGGTAAGAGGCATGGCTAATAATTGTGTGTGTGAGTGTGTGAGAGTGTGTGGGAAGGGAGAATTTATGCGTGGAGAGCGTGTGTGAGTGTGTGGAGGAAGAGAGAATTTATGCGTGTGAGAGCGTGTGTGAGTGTGTGAGAGCGCGCGAGAACGAGGGAAAGGGCAGGAAAGGGCGTTTTCGGGCGATTTGAGCGATTTGGGGATATTTATCGAGGGGATGCCGAAAATGAATTGAAAATGCAAAAAAATGAAAAAAAACGCAGAAAAATTTGCGTATGTCAAAAAAAAGTTGTAACTTTGCGCTCGCTTTAGTGAGCGAGCCGCAGAAAGATTGAAAATATAATAAAACAAAAGAAAAGAAATCAAAAGATAAGAAATAAAACAAAAGATAAGAAATGGAAGAAAACAACGAAATTATTAAGAATGATCACATTATTCCGGTGAAGATTGATGAGGAAATGAAATCCTCCTATATCGACTACTCGATGAGTGTGATTGTAAGTCGTGCGCTGCCGGATGTGCGTGACGGATTCAAACCGGTACACAGACGTGTGTTATTCGGAATGAACGAGTTAGGCAACACGAGCGACAAACCGACGAAGAAAAGTGCACGTATCGTGGGTGAGGTAATGGGTAAGTACCACCCGCATGGTGACAGTTCTATTTATGGTACATTAGTCCGTATGGCTCAGCCTTGGGCTATGCGTTATTGTCTGGTAGATGGTCAAGGAAACTTCGGTTCTGTTGATGGTGATGGCGCAGCTGCTATGCGTTATACGGAGGCGCGTCTGAGCAAGTTGGCAGAAGAGATGTTGCGTGACATCGAGAAAGACACGGTAGATATGCAGAACAACTTCGACGATTCGTTGAAGGAGCCGACCGTTCTTCCTTGCCGTTTCCCGAACTTGTTGGTGAACGGCGCCAGCGGTATTGCCGTTGGTATGGCGACGAACATGCCGACACACAACTTGGCGGAAGTGATAGACGGCTGTTGCGCGTATATCAATAATATTAAGGCGCGCATGCACGACGCGAGCGTGGAAGATATTACGGTGGAGGACCTGATGGAGTATGTAAAAGCTCCGGATTTCCCGACGGGCGGTACTATTTACGGCTATCAGGGTGTCAAAGACGCTTATGAGACCGGCCGCGGACGTATCATCATCCGCTCCAACGCAGACATCGAGACAGAGGATAACGGACGTGAGAAAATCATCATTACCGAGTTGCCTTACGGCGTTGTGAAGAGCGATCTGGTGAAGTACATCGCCGAATTAGTGAACGATAAGAAGATTGAAGGTATTGCCGATATCAACGATCACTCGAAACGCGATATTCGTATCGTAATTGACGTGAAACGCGATGCTAACGCACAGGTTGTACTCAACAAGTTGTACAAATATACGGCCCTTCAATCGAGTTTTGCAGTAAACAATATTGCGTTGGTGAAAGGCCGTCCGATGTTGCTGAATCTGAAGCAGTTAATCGGCAATTTCATCGAGCACAGAATGGATGTTGTGACCCGTCGTACGCGTTTTGAATTGCGCAAGGCGGAGGAGAAAGCTCACATTTTGGAAGGCTTGATCATCGCCGTAGATAATATCGACGAGGTAGTACGTATTATCCGCGCAAGCCGCACTCCGGCAGATGCACAAGCGAACTTGGAGAAACGCTTTAACTTAGACAACCTGCAATCGAAGGCGATTGTAGATATGCGTCTGAGCGCGTTGACAGGTCTGCGTATCGACGAGTTAAAGGCTGAATATGAGGAGATTGAGAAGTTAATCGCTCATTTGAACGAGTTATTGGCGAGTGAGGAGTTGCGTTATGACGTGATCAATACCGAGCTCATCGAGATCAAAGAGAAATACGGCGACGAGCGTCGTACCCAGATCGTGAAGATGGCAACCGAGTTCAATCCGGAAGATATGTACGCCGATGATGACATGGTAATCACCATTTCTCACCTCGGATATATCAAGCGTACTCCGTTAGCCGACTTCCGCCAGCAGACACGCGGCGGTGTGGGATCGAAAGCCGGAACGGCTCGTGATCAGGACTTTATCGAGTATGTATATCAGGCTTCGATGCACTCGACGATGATGTTCTTTACGGAAATGGGTCGTTTGTACTGGCAGAAAGTGTATGACCTGCCGGAAGGCAACAAACAGTCCAAAGGCCGTGCGATCCAGAACATGATCAACCTGCAAAAGGGCGACAAAGTGCGCACCTGCATCAACGTGAAAGGCTTGAACGACCAGGAATACGTAGAGAACCACTACCTGATTTTCATTACCAAGAACGGCTTGATGAAAAAGACCACGCTGGAGGCTTATTCCCGTCCTCGTGCAAACGGAATCATCGCGCTTGGTCTGCGTGAAGGCGATGAGCTGATCGGCGTAGAACTGACAGACGGTCAGAGCGAGATGATGGTGGCTTCTTACAACGGCAAAGTGGTACGTTTCAACGAAGGCGGCGTGCGTCCGATGGGCCGTGGCGCAACCGGCGTGAAAGCAATAACTTTGGAAGAAGACGGTCAAGACCGCGTAATTGGCATGGTTTGTGTAGAGAAAGGAACAGATAAGAATATTCTCGTGATTTCGGAGAAGGGCTTCGGCAAACGTACTCCGGTTGACGACGAGAACGGCGAACCGATCTACCGCATCACAAACCGTGGCGGTAAGGGTGTCAAGACCATCGAGATCACGGAGAAGACCGGTCACTTGGTTGGTATTGAGGCAGTTACCGACGATGACGATTTGATGCTGATGACCAAATCCGGAACGGCAATCCGCATGGATATCTCGACCATTCGTCAGACCGGCCGCGCTGCACAAGGCGTTAAACTGATTGATTTACAGAAACGTAACGACACGCTGGTAAGCGGCTGTATCGTTCCGAAAGACGAAGAAGCGGAAGAAGTAAGCGCCGTGAACGAAGAAACAGAAGAAAACAACAATGAAAAACAAGAATAATATGAAAAAGAGTTTATTTTTGGCAGCATTGGTGCTGATGAGCGCAGGCTGCTTTGCACAGAAAAACCCGCTGGTGAAGAAAGCAAAAAGCATCGCCATGTCTGAGAACGCCGACTTCGGAGCTGCTCGCGCCGCTATCGAAGAAGCCATCGCCGCCGAGCCGACCGCAGAAGCTTACTACTGGGCAGGTATGATCGGTTATCAGGAAATGACCCAAAGCAACTACAAGCAGATGCTGGGTCAGAGTATTGACCAAGCAAAAGTAGGTTTGGCAGTTGAGGAGAGTTACAAGTACTGGCTTAAAGCCGACGAGCTGGCGCAAGTGCCGGTTCTGAACAAGAAAGGTGTGGAAGTACCGACCGACCCGAAGATGCGTGGTAACGTATCGAAGAAAATGTTAGAGTACTACAAACAGCAGGAGTTGGTTAAATACGGTATTTATCTGAACGAGCAACGCGATTATGCAGGTGCATACCAGGCATTCAAGATGCATATCGACATTCCTGAATTGGCTATGATGCAAGATCCGAAACTCCAGAAAGACATGCCGCGCGACACGACGTACGAGCAGTACAAGTACTACGCAGCTATCTTTGCCGTACAATCGGAGATGCACGAAGAAGCAATCCAGTTGCTGGAAGAGATGAAAAACGGCAACTATGAGGGTATTTCCGTAAACCAGTTCCTGTATCAGGAATATGTAGCCGTAAAAGATACCGCTCATTTCGTAGCAACGCTTCAAAATGCGATCAATCGTTTCCCGGGCGAGCCTTGGTTCCTGCAGAACCTGATCAACTACTACATCTTCTCCGGTCAGGAGCAGACGGCAATCGACTACCTGGCAAAAGCCATCGAGCGCGAGCCGAATGTGGCTCAATATCACTTGATCAAGGGTAACTTGGACGAAAATCAAGGTCACTATGAGGCTGCTCTTGAGGACTTTGACCACGCATTGGCACTTGATCCGACGATGGCAGATGCTATGGCAGGTAAGGGCCGTGTATATTACAACCAGGCTGTCAAACTGAACGAGGCTGCTGCTATGATTACTGACAACAAGGAGTATAAGAAAGCTCTGGACGAGATGAACGAAGTGTTCAAAAAGTCCCTGCCGTTCTTTGAGAAAGCTCACGAAATGGCTCCCGAAGACCGCACGTATATGCAGGTTCTGAAAGGTCTGTACTACCGCTTCGGCATGGACGCCGAATATGAAGCAATCAGCGAGAAACTGAATAATCTCTAATGGGACGCATTCTCGCGATAGATTACGGTCGTAAACGCACAGGATTAGCCGTTACGGATGTACTCCGCATAACGGCTAATCCGTTGCTTACGATTGAAACGAAAGATTTGATGGAATGGCTGAAGGCATATTTTGCAAAGGAAAAAGTAGATGAAGTGGTCATCGGCCATCCGACCCAGATGAACGGCGAGGAGTCGGAGAGCATGAATTATATCCGTCCGTTCATGGGAAATTTTAAGAAAACCTTTCCCGACAAACCGATAACTATGTATGACGAGCGCTTCACATCCGTGTTGGCGCATCAGGCTATGCTCGCCGGGGGCATGAAGAAAAAAGACCGGCAAAACAAAGCCGTAGTGGACAAGATCGCGGCATGTATTATTTTGGAAGGCTATTTGGATAGCCTTCGTTAAAACGTTAAACCGTTAAATTGTTAAACTGTTAAGTTGTTAAACCAATAAATCGTTTATGATTTTACCAATATATTTGTACGGACAGCCGGTACTACGCAAACAGGCTGAAGAGATAGAAAACACGCCGGAGCTGAAACAGTTCATCGCGGACATGTATGAGACGTTGACGCAAGCCGAGGGCTGCGGTTTGGCAGCTCCGCAAGTGGGCAAGCCCTGGCGGTTGTTTGTGGTAGATGGATCGGAGTTGGCAGAGGACTACCCGGAATGCAAAGATTTCAAGCGTGCGTTTATCAATCCTGAGCTTTTGGAAACCAGCGAAGATACGTGTACGTATTCTGAGGGGTGCCTTTCGCTGCCGGGAATAAGCGAAAATGTAGTTCGTCCGAAGACCATCAAGATGCGCTATTTGGACGAGAATTTTGTGGAGCACGAAGAGGTGTTCACGGATTTTCGGGCACGTATTGTACAGCACGAATATGACCATTTGGAGGGGCATGTGTTTACTGACCGCATATCGCCGATCCGAAAGACCTTTACGCAAAAGAAGCTGCAAGCCATCGCGAAAGGCAAAGTGGGAGCGAGGTATAAGTACAGGAGAAATTGACAATTGATAATTATGGATTGGCTGAATGTCATCATAATGGGAATAGGTTTGGCTATGGATTGCTGTGCAATTTCAGCGGTTCAGGGCATGAGTCAAGGTAAATGGCATCCCAAAGCTATGCTGATGGCGCTTATCTTCGGCTGTTTCCACATGGGAATGCCGATAGTGGGCTATTATGCAGGCAGGTTTTTTGTGTCTTTTATGGAGACTTATGCGCCGTGGATTGCTTTGGGATTGCTGGGATTCTTAGGCGTGAAGATGATTTTTGAGTCATTTCACGATGAGCATGACAAAGAGAAATCCGCCAACTGGGATATAAGTCATTTGCTGCTGTTAGCGGTGGCTACCAGTATTGATGTGCTGGCAACGGGTCTGCTTTTTGTGCCTTATCCCGAATGGCTCTATCCATCCGTGGTGACGATAGGTTGCATCACAGCGGTGTTCTCTTTAGGCGGTTACTTAATCGGCATGCTTTTCGGCAAACTGAAACTCAACATGGAGTTAGTGGGCGGATTAGTGTTGATCGCTTTAGGTATAAAAATCTGTATTGAAGGTCTATGTTTTTGATTCAGAACACATTAGTATCGTTGGACGTGCTCGAGAAAGAGTTCTGCTGCGATCTGGACACATGCCGCGGATGTTGCTGCATAGAGGGTGACGCCGGCGCTCCATTAACCGACGAAGAGGAGAAAAAGATACAAAGTATCCTGCCGATTTTGCTGCCGGAAATGACCAAAGAGGCAAAAGCGGTTGTAGAAGAGCAGGGTATAGCGTATAATGATCCTTCCGGAGAGCGGGTTACTTCCATTGTGAATGACAAGGATTGCGTTTTTGCCCGGACGGATCACAATGGATGGTGTTATTGCTTGATAGAGAAGGCTTTCAATGCCGGAAAAATTGATTTCAAGAAACCTATTTCCTGTCATTTATACCCAATTCGTATGACACAAGTGGGCGAATATACGGGTTTGGAATACCACCGCTGGGACATTTGTCATTGCGCCCGGATATTGGGAAAGAAGAAACATGTACCTTTGTATCAGTTCTTGAAAGAGCCTCTGATCCGGCGTTTCGGCGAGAACTGGTATAATGAATTGGAATTGACAGCAACAGAATGGAAAAAACAATGCGCGCAGAAGTAATAACAATAGGAGATGAGCTGCTGATCGGGCAGGTAGTAGATACCAATTCCGCCTGGATCGCACAGAAACTGAACGAACAAGGGATAGAATTATTCCAAATCACTTCCGTTCATGATTCGCGAGAGCATATAATTGCCGCTCTGGACGAGGCTTTCGGGCGAGTGGATGTGGTGTTGACAACAGGCGGTTTGGGTCCGACAAAAGACGACATCACCAAACATGTGCTTTGTGAGTATTTCGGGACACACCTTATTGAAGATGCGCGTGTGCGTGCGCATGTAGAGCGTTTGTATGCCGACCGTCCGGATGTACTGAACCGATTGACGGCTACGCAATGGATGGTTCCGGAGTGTGCTGAGATACTGGAAAACAGAGTTGGAAGTGCTCCTCTGATGGTGTTTCATAAGGACGGAAAAATACTGGCTTCCATGCCCGGCGTGCCGTACGAAATGAAGATTGCCATGGAGGAACAGATTCTTCCTTACATCGGACGTGCTACTGCAAGTATCATACATAAAACGCTACAAGTTAACGGAATAAGCGAATCTGCCTTAGCCATATTATTGGAGGAATATGAGAACTCCATGCCGTCTTCTTTGCATTTAGCGTACTTGCCGAAAGACGGAATCATCCGGCTTCGATTGTCCGCTTATGGAGATTGTCCGGAAGCCGAAATGGCACACTGGTTTGAGCGATTGAAGGAATTAACGGCTGAATATTTGGTGGCAGACACGGACGAGCCGCTTGAAATGGTTTTAGGCAGGCTTTTGACAGCACGTCATCAAACGATAGCTACCGCCGAATCCTGCACAGGTGGCAAATTGGCATCCTTGCTGAGCAAGCATCCCGGGAGTTCGGCATTCTATTTCGGGTCGATTGTCAGTTATGATAACAGCGTAAAAGAGCGATTGCTGTCCGTTCCACAGGAAATGATCCAAATGCACGGCGTGGTCAGCGAAGAAGTTGTAAAAGTAATGGCAAGTACCGTTCGTAAGCAAATCGGAACGGATTTTGCGATTGCTACAAGCGGAATTGCCGGTCCAACCGGAGGGTCAGAAGCCAAGCCCGTCGGAACCGTTTGGATAGGATGGTCCACTCCCACGGAGACTTATGCAGAATGTTTCCATTTGGGCAAACTCAGAGAGCAGATAACCGACCGCGCTTGCGTCAAAGCACTTGTGAAAATGATAAAAATTGTGCGAGAAAGCAAATAAATTCAAGAAAAGTGGCATACACTATTGTGTATGTCAATTTTTTTTTGTAATTTTGTACCCGATTTCGTCTTATACGAGAAAAACATATAAAAACAACTAAATATTTTCATTTTATGAAACCCACACACATTGAACATTTGGGCATTGCCGTAACTTCGATTGAAGAGGCAGCTCCATTCTTTGAGTTTCTTTCGGGAAACAAGTGTTATTCTATTGAAGTAGTTGAGGATCAGAAGGTTCGCACCGCTTTCTTCAAAGTCGGCGAGGTAAAGATCGAACTTTTGGAGCCGACGAGCCCTGAGTCCACGATTGCCAAGTTCATTGAGAAGAACGGTGGCCGCGGCGGTGTTCACCACGTAGCATTCAACGTAGAGAACGTAGCAGAAGCGCTGGCAGAGTGCGAGGCAGCAGGCATCCAGCTGATCGACAAAGCTCCGCGCAAAGGCGCAGAGAACCTGATGATTGCGTTCTTGCACCCAAAGAGCACAAAAGGAGTTTTGACCGAGCTCTGCCAACAACCGGCTTAATAAATTTGAAGATTTGAGAATTTGAAGATTTGAAAATTATGGATCAAGCAAAATTAGATAAATTGGTTGCTAACCGCGAGAAGGCGATGGCCGGCGGCGGTGAAGCAGCGATTGAGAAGCATCACGCAAAGGGCAGTTATACCTGCCGCGAGCGTATCAATATGCTCCTTGACGAGGGTTCGTTTGAGGAAGTGAACATGTTCCTCACACACCGTTGCCATGATTTTGGCATGGAGAAGAAAGTGTTCTTAGGCGACGGCGTAGCTGTCGGTTCGGGTACGATCGATGGCCGTCTGGTGTTTGTCTTTGCGCAGGACGCTACTGTAATCGGTGGTTCGCTGAGCGAGACGATGGCACTCAAGATCTGCAACGTTATGGATCAGGCTATGAAACTCGGTGCGCCGATTATCGGTTTGAATGACTCGGGTGGAGCACGTATCCAAGAAGGTGCTTGCGCGCTCGCGGGATATGCAGAGATCTTCGAGCGTAACATCCTTGCTTCGGGCGTTGTACCGCAGATCAGCGTGATCTTCGGTCCGTGCGCCGGAGGAGCTGTGTATAGCCCGGCGTTGACCGACTTCATTATGATGACCGAGCAGAACAGTTATATGTTCATCACCGGTCCGAAAGTGGTGAAGTCCGTTACCGGCGAGGATGTGACCGTAGAGCAACTCGGCGGTGCAAAGATTCATGCCACCAAATCCGGTGTAACACATTTCGTGGCTGCAACCGAGGAAGAGGCGCTTGCTGAAGTTCGTCGTCTTGTTTCCTTTATCCCGCAGAACAATATGGAGGAGGCTCCTGTCGTAGCATGCACCGATGACATCACCCGCGTGGATGACAACCTGAACGACATCGTTCCGGCAGACCCGAACAAGCCATATGACATGCACGAGATCATCAATACGATTGTTGACAATGGTGATTTTATGGAGGTTCACAAGGATTACGCGAAGAACGTGATCTGCGGTTTTGCTCGTTTCAACGGTCGTTCGACCGGTATCATCGCTAACCAACCGAGTTGGCTTGCCGGAGTGCTTGACTGCGACGCCAGCCGTAAGGCAGCGCGTTTCGTTCGTTTCTGCGATGCCTTCAACATCCAGATCTTGACGCTCGTGGACGTACCGGGCTTCCTTTGCGGAACCGGACAAGAGTACGCAGGTATCATTGATCATGGAGCAAAACTGATGTTCGCTTATGGTGAAGCAACTGTTCCGAAGGTTACTATTACTGTCCGTAAGTCTTACGGCGGATCGCACATTGTGATGAGTTGTAAGCAGTTGCGCGGCGATATGTGCTACGCATGGCCGAACGCAGAAATTGCGGTAATGGGTGCCAGCGGAGCCGTGGGAGTTCTTCAAGCCAAGGCTATCAAGGCTATCGAAGATCCCGCAGAGAAGAAAGCTTTCATCGCTGAGAAAGAGGCAGAGTACAAAGACCTGTTTGCATCTCCTTATCAGGCAGCCAACCGCGGTTACATCGATGATGTGATTGAGCCGCGCTACACACGCAGCCGCATCATCCGTGCTTTTGAGATGTTGCAGACCAAGCGTCTGACCAACCCGCTCAAGAAACACTCGAATATACCATTGTAATTCTCAATTTACAATTCACAATTAACAATTACGAATTATGGTATTACTCGCAGTAACTGCAGATACATGGATTGTAACCGGCTTAGGTTTCGGAATCGTGCTGATGTTGCTCTTCTGTTTGGTTTATGTTCTCCAATTCTTTGGATGGATCATGCAGAAAGCCACCGCTCCACGTGCTCCGAAATCCGAGCAACCGGCTCCCGCTCCGCAGGCTCCCGCGACATCCGCGGAACCGACGGACGAGGGCACGAAAGCCGCAATCGCTATGTCTCTGGCAAAAGCAGGTGATGAAGACATCGCTGCTATCGCGTACGCGCTTTATTTGGCAAGAGACGCAAAACATGACGTTCCAACGGCGATGATCTCGCTCAAACAACACGAGACAGCCTGGAATACAAAAAGTATTGGTATGAATAATGTCGGTTTCTAATGAATGCTGACAAAGAAAACTTATAAAAACAATGAAAGAATTCACATTTAAAATTAATGGCGCCGAGTACAAGTGCGCAGTAGAAGAAATTGAAGCCGGCAAGACGAACGTAACCGTTAACGGCAAAGTATATACCGTAGAGACCGAGGCTCCCGCTGCTCCGGCTCCGAAACCAGTAGCTAAACCGGCTCCTGCTCCCGCTCCGAAGCCTGCGGCTGCTCCGGCTCCGAAAGCAGAGGCTCCGAAACCCGCAGCTGCTCCTGCCGCCGGCGTGCAAGTAAAGAGCCCGCTGCCGGGATCTGTAATCAAGGTTTTGGTAAGCGAAGGTCAGGCTGTTAAACGTGGTGATACGCTGCTGACGCTTGAGTCCATGAAGATGGAGAACGCTATCATGGCAGAGGCAGATGGAACCGTTAAGCAGATTGCCGTTACCCCGGGTCAAAACGTAATGCAGGATGATCTTCTCATCGTTCTTGGCTAAATCACAAATCGCAAATAAAAATTCAAAATGGATATTTTGGAATTTTTTAGTGGCATGGGATTCATGCAGATGACCTGGCAACAAGGCGTAATGCTCTTGGTGTCGTTCTTCCTGCTTTACCTTGCTATTCATAAGAAATATGAGCCGCTTTTGCTGCTTCCGATCGCTTTTGGCATGTTGCTGACCAACCTGCCGGGAGCCGGAATGTTCCATAGCGAGTTATGGTCGGCTTTCCTTGATCCGGCAAGCCCTGCTTATCACTCCTATGGCGCAATCCTCAAGGAGGGAGGCCTGCTCGACGTGCTCTATATTGGTGTAAAAGCCGGCGTCTATCCGTGTTTGATCTTCATCGGTGTTGGAGCGATGACGGATTTTGGTCCGCTGATTGCGAACCCGAAGTCGTTGATCCTCGGAGCAGCTGCTCAGATCGGTATCTTCGTTACATTCCTCTGCGCAAATGCTATGGGCTTTACGCCGGCAGAGGCCGGTTCAATTGGTATTATCGGTGGAGCAGATGGTCCGACGTCTATCTTCTTGACCAGCAAGTTAGCTCCGCATCTCTTAGGTCCGATTGCTATCGCGGCGTATAGTTACATGGCGTTGGTTCCGGTGATTCAACCACCTATTATGCGTGCGCTCACGACAAAAGCAGAACGCGCGATCAAGATGGGGCAGCTTCGTCCGGTATCCAAGACCGAGAAGATCATCTTCCCGATCATCATCACCGCTATCGTAGCACTCATCCTGCCGGACGCAGCTCCGCTGATTGGCTGTCTGATGCTGGGTAACTTGATGAAAGAGTGTGGAGTAGTGGATCGTCTATCCAAAACCGCTCAGAACGAGTTGATGAACATCGTGGTGATTTTCTTAGGTCTCTCTGTGGGTGCTACCGCAACTGCAGGCAGTTTCCTGAACTGGCAGACCATTATGATTCTCTCGATGGGTATTGTAGCCTTCGGTCTTGGTACCGCCGGTGGTGTGCTGCTGGCAAAGTTCATGAACCTCTTCCTCAAGGATAAGATCAACCCGCTGATCGGATCCGCCGGTGTTTCCGCAGTTCCTATGGCTGCGCGTGTGAGCCAGACAGTGGGTCAAGAGGAAAATCCGTCCAACTTCCTGCTCATGCACGCTATGGGTCCGAACGTTGCCGGAGTGATCGGTTCCGCCGTTGCCGCAGGTGTTCTCCTGACGATGTTAGGATAATTCGTAATTTTTAATTTTTAATTTCTGAATGTCCAACCGACAAATAGGAACAATAGTATTGGTAATAGCCATGTTTATCGTGGCTATTTCCGTACTATTCACCAATAATCTGGCTCGCGCGCTTCAAGACGAAGAGCGTAAGAACATGTCCATCTGGGCAGACGCCACGCGACAACTCATTTTCGCAGAAGACGATGCAGACATTGATTTTGTGTCCTCTATCATCGAAAAGAATACCACGATCCCTGTTTATATCTGCGATTCAGAAGGGAATATATTAGCCTCCAGAAACGTAGATGAGAAGAAACTGAAGGCAAAGAAACTGAACGACAAACCTCATGGTCCTATAGAATTGAAGATCAACGAGGAAACGACGCAGTATATCTACTGGGACGACAGTAGTCTGCTGACGCGTCTGAGATACGTGCCTTACGCGCAGTTTCTATTGATTTTCATCTTCATTGCGGTAGCTGTGATCACGATGCTTACAGGGCAAAGGAGCGAAGAGAACCGGCTTTGGGTTGGCTTGTCTAAGGAAACAGCACACCAACTCGGTACTCCAATTTCGTCGCTCAATGCGTGGCAACAACTTCTGGCGGATAAGTATCCTGAGGATGAATATGTGCCGCAGATGAAGCGGGATATTGAACGTTTGCAGATGATTGCGGATCGTTTTCAGAAGATCGGTTCAGAGCCGGATTTGCAGGAGGCAGACTTGATTCCTGTCGTGGAAGATGCCGTTGCCTATATGCGTCGTCGTGTCAGCAGCCGGATTACGATTAATGATGAAGCCCTGCAAGGTGTTCAACGCAACGTAATGCTCAATGGTCCTTTGTTGAAATGGGTGATTGAAAATCTGCTGAAGAACGCAGTAGATGCTATTTCCGGAGAAGGCTCTATCACGCTTTATCTTCATGAGAACGAACATGAAGTAATGCTTGATATCACCGATACGGGCAAAGGTATCGATAATAAAACCCAGCGTCGCATCTTCGAGCCGGGCTTTACTTCCAAAGATAGAGGCTGGGGTTTAGGCCTTCCACTCGCCAAACGTATCATCGAGCAATACCATGGTGGCAAACTGCTGCTTAAGAGTTCGCAGATTGGCGTCGGTACGACCTTCCGCATCGTTCTCAAAAAGCCCGAAAACAGTTGAGCCGCTACCGCTCATACTCGCATAAAAGGCGCCTGCGTCCAGCAGACGCTTTTTTATTGCCGCAATCTGCGGATGCAAGGGGAATACCGTTTCCTCAAAGTCATTTACAAAAGGACCGGCTTCACCTGATAGAACATTGACCGGCTTCGCCTGATCGAGTACAGACTTAATTTGACCGGCTACTTCCGGATGTTTGGTGATTCCCGAATAGGCTTCTCGGGTAGAAACGCCCTCTTCCGGTTTGATGAGTACGATTCGTAATCCCTTCAAATCCAACGAAATAGGTGTTAACTGATCGCCAATTCCTTCTGCGTAACAGGGGGTGTTGTAGATGAAGAACGGACAATCAGCTCCTAAAGGTTTTACTTCTGCTGCCAATTCCTCTTTTGTCAATCCTAATTCGAACAACTCATTGAGTGCGATCGCCATGTGTGCGGCATCGCTGCTTCCTCCTCCCAAACCGGCGCCAAAGGGAATGTTTTTCTTGAAACGTACCGATATAGAACCTATTTGCGGGTACTTGGCTTTGAAGAGATGATAACATTTCACTATCAAATTATCTTCCGCCGGACAATCCACGGCAATGCCTTCCTGGGTAAAGGTAATATGGCTTTCTTCCTGAGGATTTTGTTTTTTGATTACTTCCAGCTCATCGTGCAGCCCATATATCGGTACAAAAACTGTTTCCAGATCATGGTAGCCGTCCTCGCGTTTGCGTATCACGCGCAAGCCTAAGTTAATTTTACAATTTGGATAGAGTATCATATTATTCAAAATTAGGAGCGATCAATTGTGTGTCCCATGACGTAAAACGCAGCCGAACAGGCAATACATAGCGCATAATGCGTTCTTTGATTGAGGGAGCAGGATCGGGTATAATTGCGCGCGCAACTTGCTCAAAAGTCCGGGCATCTACAGCATAATAGCGCGAGTCCGTGGCTGTATATTCGGTAATGGTCCAATGGAACATATCCCCAATAATGGTGATTTGCATGGTTTGAGGATCATAGGAATCGATGCCGATATGCGTCATGGAGCCATCCGCACGAACCGCATAAAGCTGATTGTCGTCACTCACAACCAAACCGACCAACAGCCGGTTAGCAGGCTCAATGGTGAAGAGTTGCTTATAGCCGGTGATTGTACAACCATCAGTTTTTATGACTCTTACCCAGGGTGTACCTTTGACCATTTTCAGTTGAAAGAGCCGGTTCTGGCTATCGGTCAAAAGAAAACCATTGTCGTAATCCTTGCGGGTTGAAGCATTGCCCCAGATCAATTGTACGGGGAAAACAAATCCGTACTTTTCCAATTCTCGCGAGAAACTGAGTGACTTCGCTTTATTGACCGTATTCGTTTCACAATCAATAAATTCTATGCCTTTGTCGGTCAAACGAAAGACATCCGGCGGCAGTTGCAGATCTACCCGTCCGGAAGCAGATTCCAATAGGGTATATAAACCCACTGCCGGCTTGTTGAGTTGTTTGGGTGAGGTTTTGAAATGGAACGTATTCTGCTGAATCCGTTTAGGGGTTAAAGCCACTCCAAACAGCGAATCGGGCAACCGTCCTTCGGCTACTAATTGCCGAAAAGCAAAGAGCGGCAAGAGGCTGTCGGCTTCGTGTTTGGTAAATGTATTTCCTTTAAAATCAGTGTATTGAACTTGTTTGTTGATGGTTTCAAACTGAATGAACGAACTGTCCAAACAAGAGTAAACAACAAATGGTGTGCGACTTGTGTTGGGGGCTACCAAACGATAGAGCGCCGGCAGAAGCCAGACGCACACGATGATTCCCAAACCGATGATGAGGTATTGGATAGTTGCTATTTTCGATTGTTTAGTTCTCATTGTTTGCCGAGTTTAAAACGATAAATACTATAGAGCGGCAGACAGGCGGTACAAAGAAGTAGCCCGATGAGCCAAGGAAACATTTGAATATAGCAAGCCGGTTGCGTTGTCAGAAAACAAAGTGCTACTAACGGTGCCCCGATTAACATATTCACGCATCGGATTTTCCATTGCGGTTCCAAAACCCACCATGATACGATGTTATAACCTATCAGACCGCCTAAATACCAAGGTAAGCAAGTCAAGAATGTACGCCAAACTAACTCGCGTGGCAGCCACACTTGTCCGAAGCCGGCTAACAGAACAGCATCTAATCCAAAGAGCAAACAAAGTCCGATGAAACTGCATCCCAACATTGCACCGATGCTGAGTTGATTGTCAATGGGTAGATGAAGAGTAAGACGAATCCGTTTGGCTTGCATCTCCGGCAACCATTGACAGAGCGCCAGACACACGCCGGTTATGAGCGGCAAGTACGCTAACTGATTGATCATCAGTACATCACGACCGATCATTGTGGCCCAAGTCTCCACCACACCGGAGGAGAGCAGGGTAGAACGAAGCGATAACAACAGATAGCCGATAAGAGCTATATGTACCACCACTGCGAGTCCCCAAAAGAGCCGCAGTTTGAGCCATTCCTTATAAAATATTGCGCGTAGCATGAACAATTTAACAGTTTAACGGTTTAACAATTTAACGTTAATACTTGCCGGTTAAATCAATAAATGTATCCTCCAATGTCTTCTCAGGTGTAATGAGTTCCGACACCGGGCATTGCTTCAAGATCTTACCGTAATCCATTATAATACAATCATCTACGAGTCTTTCCAAGTCTTGAATGATATGCGAAGTGAGAAAAACCGTCTTCTCTCCACGCTTGCAGAAATCCCGCAAATACTCCACAAAAAGTCGTCTGTAACCGGGATCAAGTCCCAAAGAAAAATCATCCAAAATCAACAATTCCGGGTCTTGCGCCATCAATAATCCCAAAGCCACCTGGCTTCGCTGACCATTGGACATCTGGCTAAGTATCTGATAATCTTTTACTTTCAGTAACCGCATCAGTTCGTAGTACGCCTCTTTGTTCCATTTGGGGAAGAAAGGCGCGTAGAACCGTTCGATTTGCGCGATGGTCATAAACGGGTATTGGACATGTCCCTCCAACAATAATCCTATACGCGCGCGCTCTTTAGAGGGCATTGTGCGCGTATCGTAGCCCAACAAACGGCAGGAGCCAGCGTGCGGCTGTATGAAACCGGAGAGGATATTGATGGTGGTGGTCTTACCCGTTCCGTTCTTGCCCAGCAAGCCTAAAATGCGGCCGCGGGGCACAGAGAAAGACAAGTCCTGATAAATCAGCCTCTTCCCATAATAATGGGTCACATGATCGTATTCGATTAGATTTGTTAACATGGTGTATTTCAAAATCGAGTGCAAAGGTACGAAAAATATTGCATATATACAAGTAAAAAATGCGATTTCCCAATTTTTAGGGATTGTGTATGTCCAAAAATTGTAGTACTTTTGCACCGTGAAAAAATGGGTTATAATAATGTTAGTCAATATCCCGGTGCTTTTGCAGGCATCGGGAGTTGATTCTTTAGCCTTAGACAGTGCTCAATTGGCGCTTTTAGACAGCCTTACCAGGTCCTTTACGTTGCAGGAAGTGGTGGTGACAGCCGAGGAATCCACAGGGAAGAGTAGTGCTTCGGTTATCAATAAAGAGGCGATGCAACACCTTCAACCCTCTTCTTTCACCGATATCTTGCAGACCTTACCAGGCGGTACGACAAAGGATCCGGATCTGACGCACTCCAACACGATCCGTCTGCGCGAGGCGACTAACGGAGCGGCTTCCGAAGATTATGATGCTTCCGCTTTAGGTACTTCATTTGTGGTAGATGGCGCACCGGTGAGCACCGATGCGAATATGCAGTATATTCAATCGGATATCAGCGGAGCGGACGCGAAACGAAACAGCGTCGGAGCAGGAGTGGATATGCGTACCATCTCCACCGATGATATTGAAAAAGTGGAGATTATCCGCGGTATAGCCTCCGCCGAGTATGGCGATGTGACATCCGGCGTGGTGAAGATTGAGCGAACCGCCAAACCAACTCCTTGGCGAGCGCGATTCAAAGCAGACGGATTCAGTAAGTTGCTCTTCTTTGGTAAGGGTTTGGGATGGAAGAATGATCAAACCGTTCTCAATTTCGGTATCGATTATCTGAACGCCAAAGCCGATCCGACGAATACGTTGGAGAATTACCAGCGTATTACCGCTTCCGTGCGTTTGCAGCAGAAATGGCAGACAGAGGAATGGAAACTCAAATGGCAAAGCAACTGGGATTATACCGGCAGTATTGACAATGAGAAGATAGACCCCGATATCCATAAAAATCGTGAGGACAGTTATCGCAGCACGTACCATAAATGGGGTTGGTCCAATACGCTTCACCTGCATCAACCGGCTGTGGAATGGTATCAGTTGAGCGTGCAGGCGAATATTTCCGGAGAAGTGGACCGTATTGATCAGACGCGCTTGGTACAACTAACAACCCCTAAGAACCCTGCGATAGACAATATGCAGGAAGGCGAAGCGACGGTATCGCTTCTTCCTTATAAATATACGGCAAAACACACGGTGGAAGGTCTGCCGTTCAATGTTTTCATTCGCCCCAAAGCGGAGTTCTTTTTTGATACCTGGCGTCTGAATCACAAAGCCAATATAGGACTTGAATGGCGGTATTCCAAGAACTTCGGCAGGGGTCAGATATACGATCTCTCACGCCCGTTGAACTACTCATCCACACTTCGTCCGCGCGCTTATTATGACATCCCGGCAACGAACCAAATCTCTTGGTATATTCAGGATGATATTAGCTTTCCTATTCACGAATACGTATCGGCAGATTTGAATATAGGCCTTCGCGGAGTTACGATGCTTGGTTTAGGAAAAGCCTATGCGATGGACGGTAAATGCTATTTGGACCCGCGGGCGAACTTAACGCTCAATTTTCCTGTCTCCAAAGGCAAGGTGTTTATTGCCGGCGGAATAGGGCAACATACCAAAATGCCGACGCTCTTGCAACTCTCGCCAAACTTGCTCTATATGGACTTGCAAGCGCCCGATGTTCCTATTGCGCCGACCGACGAGACCATGCAGATTTATACGCATATCATCAATCCCACGAACTACGATTTATTGCCGGCACGCAACCTCAAATGGGAAGTGCGTGCGGGACTTGGCATCCACAAACACCGGCTCTCGATCACCTATTTCGAGGAGGATATGAAGGATGCGTTTCGGTATCTGATGCAAGTGGATGCGTTCAGATACACTATTAACAACCGTGAGTATGACAGGCTCCTGACTTATTCCACCACCCGTAACGGCAGCCATATTCACAAGCAGGGTATCGAGTGGCAATACCAATCGCCACGAATTCAGGCTATCTGTACGCGTTTTACCATCAATGGGGCGTGGCTTAGGACGACTTATAGCAACAGTGAACAGATGTTTTCCACCGAGAAAACACCCGGCATTGTCAACGGGGGCAATGTGCAGGACCACTATATCGGTCTCTATAACTGGACTGAAGGCTACATCCGCGAGAGCCTAAACAGCAATCTGGTAGCCGATGTCTATATCCCGAAAATCGGTTTGGTGGTTAGTGCAACGCTGGAAGCGACAATCTTCACTGCCTCAAAGACCTTAGAGAAGAATGGAACGCCGGTTTCGTATATTGCCTCGTCAGACGGCTTGCTGCATCCCTATGATGCTATAGCAGCGCAAGATCCTGTACTCAAGACCCTGACGTTCGATTACAACCTCGGTCAGTTCGTCCGCCGCACAGTGCCTTTTGAAGGGTATCTCAACTTGCGGGTGCAAAAAGACATTACGCGTTTTGCCTCTATTGCGCTCTATGTCAACCGGTTATTGGATATTCTGCCGGATTATACGGTGAGTTCCCCGGAAGGCAGTCCGGTCATTATACACCGCACGGCAAGTCCTTATTTTGGAATGGAAATAAACTTACATATATGATGAATAAAAAACTATATTACCTCTTTTTCGCATTGGCGCTCGTCTCTTGTGAGCGTCCGGCGATAGAAAATACCGCGCAGTTGAAGTTGATGCTGAAAGCGGAAGGGATCTCGCGTATCTCGGAGGTGTCCGTCACGGCGCATGATATCAATATGAACCGCGATTATACAGACACCACGTTGACCATGACCCTTCCTCTGGGCTATTACGATTTAGCTGTTACCGCCAAAGGCGATGGCCAACCGATCACGGCTTATAAACGCGGAGTGAGTCTTTCGCAGGACTGTGCGGTGGAGCTGGTGGCGGATTTTGTAAGGGCAGGAGACGACCATTTTGTACTGGCGGAGATTTTCTATACCGGAACAGAAACGCCGGAAGGCAAGCGTTATAACGGCGACAAGTACTTCGTCATTGTCAACAATTCCGCAGATACGCTTTCCGCGGATGGTCTGATTCTCATTGAGTCGGACCTCAACTCCGTGCAGAAATACAATATGGACAATGATTTTCGGGACCGTTATTTCGCCGTGGATGCCATGTACCGCATTCCGGGAGATGGCAACACCTATCGGGTAGCTCCCGGCGGAGCGCTCCTCATTGTCGATAACGCGATGGATCATACTGCTGCAAACCCCAATTCGTTTGACCTGAGCAATGCCGATTTCGAATGGTATGATGTCTCTTCCAGCGCAGGAATAACCGATGTCGATAATCCGGCAGTGACGAATATGGACAAGCTTTATTGCTATACGTACACCATATGGGTGCCTCATAACCAAGGGCATAAATCCTTCGGTTTGGCGCGTTTTCCGGAAGGTATGACATCCGAACTCTATTTTGCTACGGACTCATTTCACATCCGCTATCAGTATGAATTGGTCACTGCAGCAGGCACTTTCTCGCAATCCAAACAATCGTACGTTTTACCTAACGAATGGATAGTGGACGCTGTAAACTTAGCCCCTTCGGAGACTTTTCAGTGGCTTCCGGTCAGTGATCGCTTGGATGCAGGATACACCTATGTAGCGCCCACAGGCAGCGATGTAACGCGGTTTGGAAAGGCAGTGAGACGCAAGACCATTGCTACGCTGAATGGCCGCCGGTTATTAAAAGACACCAATAATTCCACCGATGATTTTGAGGTGGCTCAGAAAGCCAACCCGTTCTATTTCAAATGAAACTGCTACTCGCCATATTAACTGCTTTGGTTACCGACACAGCGCGCACGGATTTGACCCTCTCCGGTCAGTTCGGGCAGGGGACTTATGCCATCGAGGGCACGCAGACAGGCGGTTTCGCCATGCAAGCGCGTTCGGTATATGACTTCAATGCCACCAGCCGTGTCTTCGGGGAAGCTTCGTATCAGTGGCAGGACAACAAGCAAACACGCGGAGTGGACAATGCCGATTATCGTTTGACAGCTCCGTATTGGACAACAGACACTATCGGTGGCGATCTGCGGCGGGAGACATATGCTTTCTATGGCGGTTATCGGATGTTGAAGAATCATCTTCTTTGGCATGCCGCGCTCTCCTTCCGGGCGGAACAGAGTTATCGCATGCGCGACCCGCGCGCGAAAAATAAGGTGTCAGATCTGCGTATTGAGGCGTCTGTCGGTTATCAATGGAACCGATATGCGCTTTCGTTGCTGGCCTATGGAGGACGATACAAGCAGAATAACGAGATCCGTTTCTATTCCGAATTAGGCGAAACGACCATCTTCCATATGGCAAATGACACCGCCGCCTATGCGCGCTTTTCGGGAAATAACAAGATCGCCTATTACAGTGGTTCCAGAGCGGGTGTCAGCCTCTCTCTCTTGCCCACTACAGGGTGGATGGCAGGTTTTCATTACGATTGGATCAAGATAACCAAAGAACTGACCATCAATACCCAAGTTCCCATAACGCGGCTGAATACGCATACACTCACGGCGCAATTAGGCTATGTAGCTCCGCGTTGGCGCGTTTGGGCATCCTCCTCGCTGGAACTAAAACACGGCGAGCAGTTTATCTACGGCGATAATGCCAATAACTACTACCAACTGCTGCTTATTGCACCGAATTACCGTCGGAATTTCCTTTTGGCACATCTGTACGGCGATTATCGTTTGCCGCTTCCGATTGGTGATCTGCTCTTTGTGGGAACGGTTGATTATGACAGCTTTCAAACTCATACGAGCGAAACGATCCAACTGCAATACACGTTCCCGCTCAAAGGCAAATACTCCTGGCTTGTGGGCACACAAGCTTCGCTGCATCAATACACACAAGCGCAGGCTTGGCAAATTAGGATACAAACAGGTTTAACATTTTAAATATTTATCACAATGAAAAAGATTCTTTTTATCTTGGCAGCATCGTTGATGACGTTTACTGCCTGCAACAAACAACAGGCTCAGCCTGAAGTCGTTTATTCGGTAGATGAGGTCTATGCACAAGGCGAAAACTTGGTGGGAGACACGATTCTCGTAGAGGGTAACTGTCTGCATCTGTGCAAACATGGTGGCAAAAAAGCTTTCCTTCGTTCGTCTGAAGAGGGTGAGTTCATTCGTGCCAACGCCGTTGAGTTCGAGTCTTTTGCCGGTGAGTGCATCAACAATGAAGTACGTGTTCGTGGTATTCTGCGCGCAATGGAAGTGCCGGTTCAGCAACCTCAAGAGGCTAAAGTAGAAGAGCATCAACACGAAGAAGGCGAAGAGGCGTGTGGCGTTTGTTCGACCGTCAAGAAATACTACATCGATGCCCTTTCCTATGAGATCATCGTTGCTGAGTAATGCTCCGCTCAAACCATCTTTAAACAAATACGGCCCGCATCCCTGCGAGCCGTATTTTTTCTTATGGCATGAATGGATTGTTAGAATCCTAATACATTGTATTCACGTCCATTGTGACGGATAATCAACTGTCCGTTGCGGAGAATTTTCTCTCCCCTTGAGGTGGAGTTGGAGGGGGTTGTTTCGATTGCAGTCGTCTCCTCTTTCTCATTCAGCGTAGCAATCACGCTATACCAGTTGGTCTTGTCTGCAAAATTGAAGGTTTCGCCTAATACCGTATAATCAGCGGTAGTGCGTGCGCGAAGACCGAGAGCCGTGTGTTTGCCATCAGCGCTGCGACCCACACAACTGATAGTAGAAGCACCGCCTTGACCCAGCGTGTCTGTGCTGACCAAGTTCAGGTTGCTGTCATAATGGAGTGCTATCTGCAGACCGTTCAATGTCTCGTGGTTATAAGCTACATAACCATCTTTGGTCGGGAAAGCAGCTACGGTGATATTCAACGCATTGTTAGCAGCGGGATGAACATCTGCATTGACAACCGAACCATCCGCCATGCTCATGACGTAAACAAGTCCATGATTGAAATTGCCGGAAGTAGAAACGGTCTTCTCATCAATAGTGATACTTCCTTTACTCAAACCGCCGCAAACGAAGATCTTGCCATCCTCAAATTTTGTCTGTTGGAATTGCAGAGCACCTTTAATCGGGTGGTATTGAATGTATTCGCGCTTCAGATCTTTGTCATAGCGAGCAGCATAAATACCCGTTTCTGTACCATTACTATAGGTTCCGGCAACATACAATTTGCCGCCTTCATAATGGAAGCCCACCGGACGATCATAAACCAAATCATCGCTGTTGATCACAGCTCCCACGTACGTCAGATCCTGGAATTGGTTATATTCCGGTTTGTATTTCAGAATAACCGTGTTGCAGTTGGAACTCAAACTTCCTTTGGTATTCCAAGCCTTGCGCGGAGCAATCGAGTCATTCCAAACCGGCAGAAGAGTATCCGCCTGAGCGCCGGCTACATACAAATATCCATCCTCACTCAATGCGGCGCCTGCCCAATTGAAGGCATCTTTACGTTTCACTAACTCGCCATCCACCAAAATCGAATCATAATTGGTGAAAGACATATTATTGCTGGCAACTACATTGCCGTTTTTGTCCAACAGGTTAATGAAACCCATATAAACACCCTTGCGTGTGCGGAATTTGTCCGCATAGATTGCACCGCCGTTTTTCGTTGCGAATACAGCCGTGTTGGATAAATCATAATCGCCGGTGGTGTCCGGACGTGCCCAAAGCAATTCTCCTTTAGCATCAATCTTTGCCAGGAACGAGTTGCGCATGTTCTTGAGCTGCATGTCACCCTCGCGAGAACCCCATTTGGATGTGGTAGCTCCTTTGTACGCTTTTCCACCAAATACCAAACCCGTTTCATCAGCACTCACTGTTTGATAAGAGGAGTGCAACAATAGGCTACCGTCCGAATAGTACTCCAAGTTGTACAATTGGGTCTGACCCTGAGTTGGATCGGCTTGTTCATCAACAAGCGTCTTGAGATAACCTGCCTCATAATTCTGGGCAAAACTCTGTGCGCCGATTAGCAGCGCTGCAAAAAAGAAGATTTTTTTCATACGTAAATTAGTTTAAAAATGTGTGTTTAAAAAACAGTGCAAAATTACTACAATTTTTCTAAACCCACAATCCCTAATATTTGTGAAATTTTCAATGCACCTATTATAAATATACACACAAATGTGAGCAATAAACGTGAACATAACTTTGCATACATATGTTCACAAATATACATATCACAAAAGACAGCAAACTACACTTATTTTTAACAATAGAAACAATCGTGGCAAAAAGGGTGGAGTAGTCTTATTTAGTGAATAAAGGCGTCTTAGAAAAATGGAACATTGCCTATTTGTGCAAAAATCAGTAAGGCAATAATGATAATTTTACGATTATAACTTGCAGAATATCAATGGTAAAACATTTTACTTAAAGTGTTACTTTGATAATTTCGCGTATATTGTTAAATATGCTTAAAATAAGCGTTTTATATGTTAAACAATTACTATAAAACACTTATATTCTGCGTTTTATGGCTTTTATTTATACTATAATAACCATACATAGTTTAGTCATAGTTCGGCTGTAATTGCAGGTGGTTACTGTTCCTGTATAGCAGGAGGATAAAATTGTTCCACGGTCTCTTCTAAAACATCCGTGATCACAAAGTAAAAGGTGTCATATTCACAAATAACATAATAAAAATCACAAAAATATGTGCATATATTTGTGAATGTCAAATATTTTTTGTATCTTTGCACTCGATTTTGAAAATAACTATTATTTGGTAAACAAAATATTCTCCTATGAGTGAGCGTGAACGTATAGAAAAGTTAATAGAAACGCTGGGGTTGTCTGCTCGGCAGTTCGCTGTTGAGATCCATGTACAGCCCGGAACAATCAGTAATATGATGGCGGGACGTAATAATCCAAGCCTCGATGTGATGAAACGAATCATGGAGCGCTATCCCACATTGAATCCCGAATGGCTGATTTTAGGCAATGGTGAGATGTGGCGGAGTGTGCCCGGTCAAGAAGCAAGTCTTTTTGATGTTCTTCCGCCGGATCCCAAAGAGAGAACAACGCGACCGGTACAAAAAGAAGAGCCGCAGACTCCTGCAGCTCCTCCTAAACAAATCAGTCGGATTGTGGTTTATTACACAGACAACACCTTCGAGGAATTCTACACTAACAATCGTCAATAATTTTTAATTTTTAATTTTTAATTAAAAAAAGCACTCTTACTGGAGTGCTTTTTCTAATACCTCGCTGATATCATGCACGAAATGCAGATTCAGCCCTTTCAGATAGATGTCGTTGATCTCAGCGACATCTTTTCTATTGTCCTCGCAGAGGATGATGTCTGTTATTCCGGCGCGTTTAGCAGCTAACAGTTTCTCCTTCACACCGCCGATCGGCAACACTTTGCCGCGAAGCGTCATCTCGCCTGTCATAGCTATACGCGGTTTTACCAAACGCTTGGTAAAGGCACTCACGAGAGCGGTTGTCATCGTGATACCGGCAGAAGGACCGTCTTTTGGAATAGCGCCTTCCGGCACATGGATATGAACGGCTGTCTTCTCAAACACTTCGGGTTTGATACCCAATTCCTTAGCGTGCGCCTTTACATAACCGAGTGCCAAAGTGGCAGATTCTTTCATCACATCGCCTAAGTTTCCTGTTAAGGTAAGCGTCGGCGCTTTGCTCTGGCTCAAACTCGTCTCGATGAACAAGATCTCGCCGCCGACTTGTGTCCAAGCCAAACCGGTCACTACGCCCACATACTTGTTCGTCTCCCAGGCATCGCGGCTGAAACGTTTCTGACCAAGGTAATTCCTCAGATCCTCTAAGGTCACGGTCACGTTATATTCCTCGCCGAGCGCTAATTTGGTATCCACCTTGCGGCAGATGGTAGCAATCTGTCTCTCCAAACTCCGGACACCGGACTCGCGCGTGTATTCATCTATTATATGCGCGAGAATCTCCTTATTGAACTTCAGCTGACTTGCTTTCAGACCGTGGTTCTTCAGTTCCTTCGGAATCAAATGCCGTTTGGCGATTTCTTCTTTCTCTTCCTGTAGATAACCGGTCATTTCGATCAACTCCATTCGGTCAAGTAGTGGCCGCGGAACGGTCTCCAGGCTATTAGCAGTCGCGATAAACAACACTTTGCTCAAATCATAATCGACATCCAGATAGTTGTCATGGAATGTGCTATTCTGCTCAGGATCAAGCACTTCGAGCAACGCCGCTGTCGGATCGCCTTTGTAGTCCGCTCCGATCTTATCAATCTCGTCGAGCACAAATACAGGGTTCGATGTGCCGCATTTCTTAATACTGTCGATAATTCGTCCGGGCAGCGCGCCGATATACGTTCTTCTATGTCCGCGGATCTCCGCCTCGTCATGCAAACCGCCCAAAGAGATACGTGCGTATTTTCTGCCTAAAGCCTCTGCCACGCTCTTTCCCAAACTCGTTTTGCCAACACCCGGAGGGCCAAACAGACACAGAATAGGGGACTTGACAGGATTAGCGTCCTTGTCTTTTTTGCTACGAAGTGACAACTGACGTTGTACAGCCAGGTACTCCACAATACGCTCTTTCACTTTGTCCAAGCCGAAGTGATCTCTGTTCAGGATCTCCTGCGCGTGCTGCATGTCGTAGTTATCCTCGGAATAAACGCCCCAAGGCAACTCCAACATCGTCTCCAGATAATCCAATTGGGTAGAGTAGTCCGGCGAAAACATGTGCATGTGCTCAAGCCGTTTGAGCTCTTTCTCAAACTGTGTTCCAACCGTCTCAGACCATGCTTTGCCTTTTGCACGCTCGCGTAACTCCTTGATTGTCTGCTCGTTGCTATCTTCGTCACCCAAGTCCTTTTTGATGGTTTCCATCTCCTGTTGCAGGAAGAACTCACGGTTTCTTTTGTCAATTTTCTCTGCCGTACGACGACGTATATCTGCTTTGATAATCAGCTCGTCCAGGTCTTTCTGGAGGATCGCCAGCAAAGCTTCTGCGCGTTCGGTCAAGGCATGAATTTCCAGCAGTCCTTGTTTGGCTTCGGTCGGCATGTGGTAGATCGCGCACACATAATTGACGAGAGTGGGGGTACTATTGATGGTACGAATAGCACTCTCCAAGCCCGTTGTGTTGCCGTCTTGCTCGTCCAAAATCTTCAAAACCGTCTCTTTGATGTTGTCCGCCATGGCTTTGAACTGCTTGTCGTTCTTGAGCGGCATGTTCTCTTTCGCCTCCAAAGCGTGCGCTTTGAGAATGCCGTTTTCCTCGTACATATCCACGGCTTGCACACGCTGAAGGCCCTCAAAAACAGCCATCATCGTGTCGCGCCCCATCTCCGGAACAGGGATGATCTGAATAACTCGAGCCAAAACACCAAGCGTAAACAGCTGATCTTCAGCCAGTAACTCTTTCGGTTCTTTAGTCACTTTGCCGTCTTTCTGTGTCAACAGCAGTAAAGGCCGGTTGTCTTTCTCAGCCGCCTTGATCAGCTTCAAGCTGCTTTTCTTGGACACCGCAATCGGCAGCAGTACTCCCGGAAAGACCACATTGTTCTTTATCGGCAGTACATCATAAAACGTTTGTTCTATCTGATAATTATCTTCCATATTCTTTTGTAAACGTAGTTTGCTTAGTTAGGGTTGTTTATGAAATATGCTATTTTACATAATCGTGATTAGATTTTAGTCGGTATATTTCATCACATGAGACATTGTGCAAGAATTATGCCATTATATGAAGGTTAAATATTTCTGCCATAATGGCAGTAATTTATGAAAACGTAGTTTGCGTATTTTACGTAATTTATGTAAACGATGTTATTAGAGTTGATTTTTAAGTCTCTCACGTATGATCGCTTGAATGAAGTTGTCAAATTTGGAATATTGCTTTTGCAGGAGCTTTGTAGAGCCTGGTCTTGGTTTCTTTTCAAACGGCGCTTCCGGATCAGGACGTTTGAATTGTGCGTAATAACGATTTTTGAAGTTTTCCAGTTCATCGCGCAATTCAAGCGTTCTTTGACGTTCTTCAGGAGTCATTGCGGCCAGTTCCTCGTCTGTGAACTTTTCAGAATGCAAGATTTCGGAGGTCAGACGTTTGGATTCCGTAAAGAGCTCGATGTTAGCGAGTTCGGCTCCTTTAGGGGGATTTTTGGTGTAATCACGTGGACTGATGATTGAATACGACTCCTGCACACCTTCTTTCATGACCTTTCCAGTTGGTGCTTTGTAAGTCTTTTTGCGCATAATAATTTTGCTTTCTTTCTGGAACTTTCCGCGCATGGTTTTAACCGGGTCAATAAATTCAATTTGGCTCATAATGTAGCATATTTTTTGTGGTAAATATATTGATAATTATTTTCTATGACATTTTGTCATGCAGTTAGCCTTGCCTTATACTAACGTACCAAGAACATCACCGTAATCACCCCCTTATCACCCCGTAATCACCCCCTTATCACCCCCTTCAATCACGAAATTGTTACTAAAAAAACTCGGTTTCAGTCCGAGGGAGTTTCATGGGTGTGTACTATACCCTTTTTTGGTGTTTATCGCCCAAGATTGGTCGATGCAACATGTGGATCGAGCATAATTGGTCGATGCAAACATGTGGATCGAGCATAATTGGTCGATATAAACCTTTTCGGGTACAAAGGTACAAAAAATATTTGACATATGCAAATAAATATAGAAAAATCGGGGATTTTTCGTTAAAGGGTTAAAATGGTAACTACCGTGACGTTAAATGGTTTGTCGAAAATGAATAAAAAGGCTCAAAAAAATAAAATAAATTGCATTTTTTAGCCTAAAAACTTGTATATTTCAAATTTTTGTTGTAATTTTGTACGCTGAAACCGAAAATAATTAACGTTTATAGCTTACAATGGACATTATTAACACCATATTATCCAGTTCCAGAACAGTATTTACCACACAATGGTTGGCTATGATGGACAGCACAAGAACGCGTGAGTCTTTAAACAATTCATTGCGTTACTATGCCCGAACAGGCGTTCTCCACTCTCCCCGAAATGGCATATACACAAAGCCGACATATAACGAGCAGGAGATG
>OCVV011303565.1_pt1 | contig 98139 bp, 113 predicted proteins | sample 1539721 | NCBI WGS metagenome assembly OCVV01 (sample SAMN02144230, study PRJEB22623) | gut metagenome | biome: sheep rumen | host: Ovis aries | place: New Zealand
TATATAGCCATGATAAGGGAGTATGACGCTAATTGTGGAAGTGATGTTGTAATACCAAAGAAAATTAATGCAACGATGTATACAAGAAATTCTAATATGAATCTTAATACCTGTGTAAGTAAATTTACTGAAATAGGATTTAATAAATATTTACAGGAAGGCGAGACATTAGAAGCATTTTGTAACGGAACTGGCACACTAGATGGATTGACATTGCAACAAACTCTTGATGAAGGTTATTTGTATCAATCTGAATTAGTAGAATTAGAAAATGCTGGCATAATAATAGCTGGTGATACTGTGCAAGCAAACGTTACAACAATTGGCGCGCATGCTTTTTATAATAATCAATTAACAAGTGTCACAATACCAAATAGTGTTACAACAATAGGTGGTGCTGCTTTTGGAAATAATCAATTAACAAATGTCACAATACCAAATAGTGTTTTAGATGCACCTTGGGATGATAGAAATCAATGTTCATATTTTGATAAAGGAGTTAATGTAACATGGAATGGTGAAACAAAAAGGTGTCAAGATAGTCAAGATAGTGATGAACCTAGTACGAGTTAATATTCTAGAAGGAGTAAGTAATAATTTTGCTTATTTCTTTTTTTGTGTATAATGGAAATATATAATATTTTAAAGCAAAGAAAGTAAACTTTAAAAAAATAAAATTAACTTTGATTATCGATTGTCATAATATGCGCATTTTTTTCGTAAAAACAGAAAAAAGTTCTTGCATTTACATGTGTACTATGTTAGAATTATTAACGTGTGTTTTAGTGCATTGATGTGTGAGGTTGCTGATACACCAGGTTAAGTTGTTCGATACAATTTACCAATATCAGGTTATTTACACGGAGCATGCCTATACCAGATATAGACGAAGGGAGATGAACACTGTTGATGAAAAAAGTCAGAATTAGACTTAAAGCTTATGATCATCGCGTACTAGATAATGCTTGTACCAAGATTGTTGAGACTGTTAAGCGTTCAGGAGGGGAAATTAGTGGTCCAGTACCATTACCAACTGAAATAGAAAAGTTCACTATTTTAAGAGCTGTTCACAAATATAAAGATTCTCGTGAACAATTTGAAATGAGAACACATAAAAGACTTATTGATATCAAAAACCCTAAGAAGGAAATTATTGATGCTTTAGCGCATCTTGATTTACCAAGTGGTGTTGATATCGAAATTAAAAATATTTAATAAGGAAGGAAGAAAAGAAAATGAAAGGAATCTTAGGAAAAAAGATTGGAATGACACAGGTGTTTACAACAGCTGGCGAATTAGTTCCAGTTACAGTAATTGAAGTTGAACCTAATGTTGTTACACAAATTAAAACATTAGAAAAAGATGGCTATGAGGCAATTCAATTAGGTAATACTACTATTCGTGAAAAAGTTAGTAATAAAGCACAAATAGGTCATGCAAAAAAAGCAAATAGTGCTCCTAAGCGCTTCTTAAAGGAAATTAGGGGAGTTGATGTAAATAGCTATACATTAGGTCAAACACTTGATGCTAGCGTATTTACAGAAGGTGAAATCGTTGATGTAACAGGTATTAGTAAAGGAAAAGGTTTTCAAGGTGTTATTAAACGTTATAATCAAACACGTGGACCAATGGGACATGGTTCTCAATACCATCGTGGAGTTGGTTCAATGGGAACACTTTTACCAATGCATGTATTAAAAGGAAAAAAATTACCAGGTCATATGGGTAATGAACAAGTAACTATCCAAAATTTAACGGTAGTTAAAATTGATTTAGAAAATAATCTTATCTTAATTAAAGGTAATGTACCAGGTCCAAAAAAATCTTTAGTAATTATTCGTGAAGGAGTTAAAGCTAATGGTAAAAAGAATACTCCACTTGAATTAGTTACTTATGAAGTAGAAGAGAATAAAACTGATGAAACTAATGAAAATGTTGAAGAAAACGTAGTAGCATCAGAAGATACTTCAAAAGAGCCAGAAACATCACAAGAATAATTCTGTGAATAAAGACCGATTAAGTTTAGTGATGATAAGGAGGAAATGAAATGGAAAAGATTAAGGACTTAAAATTAAAAAAAGAAATTTTTGGTATAGAGCCTAATGATTGTGTTTTAAATGACGCAATCAATACAATAAGATGCGGACTTCGCCAAGGTACATATAGTACTAAAACTAGAAGTGAAGTATCTGGTGGTGGAAGAAAGCCTTGGAGACAAAAAGGAACTGGCCGTGCTAGACAAGGTAGTATTAGAGCTACACAATGGCGTGGAGGAGGAATTGCTTTAGGACCTAAACCACGTGATTACTCTATTAAAATGAATAGAAAAGAAAGAAGACTAGCATTATTATCAGCTTTAAGTTATAAGAATAAAGAAAAGGCAATAGTTGTTGTTGATAATCTTGATTTATCTGGTAATAAGACAAAAGATATGGTTAGTGCATTAAAGAGTTTAGAATTGGATGATAAAAAAGTACTAATAGTTATGGATGAATTAACTGAAAATGTTATTCTTGCAAGTCGCAATTTAGCTAATGTACTTTTAATGGAACCTGTTGAACTAAATGTACTTGATATCGTAAATGCAGATGTTCTTCTTATGAACAAGCAAGCACTTGCTGATGTAGAGGAGGCACTTAAATAATGGATACAAAGTATTTAGATATTATTAAAGCACCTTTAGTTACTGAAAAATCAAATGACGCAAAACAAGAGAATAAATATACCTTTTTAGTTAGTGAAAAAGCTACTAAAACAGAAATTAAAGAGGCTATTGAAAAAATCTTTAAAGTAGAAGTTGATAAGATATCTACTTTAAATATCAAAACAAAAAAGAAAAGAGTAGGTCGTTATACTGGAAGAACTAACCGTGGTAAAAAAGCCATTGTTACATTAAAAAATGGTATGACTATCGAAAATATATAGGAGGTTTATAATGGCTATTAGAAATTTTAAACCTACGACTAATGCAAGACGTAAAATGAGTACACTTGTTAATGAAGAAATTACTAAAAGTACTCCTGAGAAAAGCTTAGTAGTAAGTATGAAGAAAATTAGTGGTCGTAATAACCAGGGCAAGATTACTGTTCGTCACCATGGTGGTGGAGAGAAAAGAAAATATCGTATAATTGACTTTAAACGTAATAAATATGATATTGAAGGACGTGTTGCCTCTATTGAATACGATCCAAATAGAACTGCTAATATTGCACTTATTAATTATCGTGATGGAGAAAAACGTTATATTGTTGCTCCAAAAGGATTGACAGTTGATAGTGTGATTGTAAGTGGTGAAAATGTAGATATAAAAGTTGGAAATGCACTTCCAATTATGAATATTCCAGTAGGTACGGTTATTCATAATATTGAACTTCGTCCAAAAAAAGGAGCTGAACTTGCTCGTTCAGCAGGTGCACAAGCTCAAATTTTAGGACGTGAAGGTAATTATGTAATGATTCGTCTTTCTAGTGGTGAACAAAGAAAAGTATTAGGAACGTGTTATGCAACAGTTGGTGAAGTAGGAAATGCTGATCATGAACTTGTTAAACTTGGAAAAGCTGGACGTACACGTCATTTAGGTATTCGTCCAACAGTTCGTGGTTCTGTTATGAACCCTAATGATCACCCACATGGTGGTGGAGAAGGTCGTGCACCTGTTGGTCGTTCTGGGCCAGTTACTCCATGGGGTAAACCAGCACTTGGATATAAGACACGTACAAAACGTGCTAGCGACAAATTAATAGTTCGTCGTCGCAATAGTAAATAAGGAAAGGAACAAATATGGCAAGAAGTTTAAAAAAAGGACCTTATGTTTTCGATAGATTACTTAAAAAGGTTAAATTATTAAATGAAACTGGTAAAAAAGAAGTTATTAAAACTTGGTCAAGACGCTCTACTATTTATCCTGACTTTATTGGACATACATTTGCAGTACATAATGGAAAAGAGTTTATTCCTGTTTATGTTACTGAGGACATGGTAGGACATAAGTTAGGAGAGTTTTCTCTTACTCGTAAGTTTGGTGGCCATGGAGCTAATAAGGCATAGTTAGGAGGATAAGAGATGGAAGCAAAGGCAAGTGCAAAAAGTGTAAGAATTTCCCCAATTAAAGCAAGACTTGTAATTGATTTAATTCGTGGTAAAAATGCACATGAGGCACAAATTATATTAAACAACTATAATAATAAGGCTGCTCGTCTTATCAAAAAAGTATTAGATTCTGCTATTAGTAATGCTGTTAATAATAATAAAATGGATGAAAAAAAATTAGTAGTATCTGAAGCAAGAGTAGATATGGGACAAACAATGAAAAGAATTATGTTTGATTCTCGTGGACATGTTGGTCGTAAAGACAAAAGAAGTAGTCACATTATTGTGAAAGTTATGGAAAAGTAGGAGGACAAATGGGACAAAAGGTTAGTCCAATAGGACTTAGAATTGGAATCAATAAGGACTGGGAGTCACGTTGGTATGCTCCTGGAAAAGATTTTGGCAAGAACTTAAATATAGATATTAAAATTCGTAAATATCTTGAAGAAAAGTTAAAAGATAAAGGTATTGCTAAAATTGAAATTGAACGAAATAAAAGAAGATGCGAAGTAATTATTCATTCAGCTAAACCTGGTGTATTAATCGGAAAAGGTGGAGAAGAAATTGAAAAGCTTCGTAAAGAATTATCTAAAATTGCTGGCGTTAATATTTTTGTTTCAATAGTTGATATTAAAAAGCCAGATTTAGATGCAAGACTTGTAGCTGATTCAATTGCAAAACAAATTACTAATCGTGCATCATTTAGAATGGTTCAAAAACGTGCTATTAAAAACGCTATGAAATCTGGTGCTAAAGGAATTAAAACTTCAGTATCAGGTCGACTTGGTGGTGCTGATATGGCAAGAACTGAAGGATACACTGAGGGAACAATTCCTCTACATACTTTAAGAGCTGATGTTGATTATGCAACAAGTGAGGCTGATACAACATTTGGTAAAATTGGTGTTAAAGTATGGATATATAAGGGTGAAATCCTAGAAAAGAACAAGGGAGGTAAGTAATTATGGCATTAATACCTGCAAGAGTTAAATACAGACGTGTTCATCGCTTACCTTATGAAGGACGTGCTAAAGGAAATACGGAAATATCATTTGGTGAATATGGTTTAATGGCTAAAGATGGCGCATGGATTAATGCTAACCAAATCGAAGCAGCCCGTGTTGCTATGACGCGTTATATGAAACGTGGTGGAAAAGTATGGATTAATATTTTCCCACATATGCCAAGAACAGCTAAACCTATTGGTGTTCGTCAAGGAAAAGGAAAGGGTGCCGTTGAAGAATGGGTTGCTGTTGTTAAAGAAGGCAAAATTATGTTTGAAATTGGTGGTGTTGATGAGGCTACTGCTCGTGAAGCATTTCGTCTTGCCAGTCATAAACTTCCAATTAGAACAAAATTTGTAAAGAAAGAAAATGGCGGTGAGCATAATGAAGGTTAATGAAATTAGAAAGTTATCTGATAAAGAAATTAACGAAAAAATAGTAAGTTGCAAAGAAGAATTATTTAATTTACGTCTTCAACAAGCAACGGGAACACTCGAAAAACCTTCAAGAATTAAAGAATTAAGACATGAAGTAGCTAGAATGAAAACAGTACTTCGTGAACGACGTGAAGGAGATAAATAATGGAAAAGAAGAGTAAAGAATTAGTTGGACGTGTAGTTAGTTCAGTTAATAATAAAACAATTACCGTTCTAGTAGAAACTTATAAAAAGGATCCATTATATGGTAAAAGAGTTAAAAGCTCTAAGAAATATGCTGTTCATGATGAAAATAATAAGGCTAAAGTAGGAGATACAGTTCGTATTGTTGAGACAAAGCCTATTTCAAAAACAAAATATTTCTATCTAAAAGAAATAGTAAAAGAAGCAGTTATTTTATAACTCTAGAATAGGGAGGAAGAGTATGATTCAACAAGAAAGCCGTTTAAAAGTAGCTGATAATTCTGGTGCAAGAGAACTTTTAGTTATTCGTGTACTAGGTGGTAGTAAAGTTAAAACGGGTAATATCGGTGACATAGTAGTAGGTACTGTTAAAAAAGCTACTCCTAATGGAACTATAAGAAAAGGTAAAGTTGTTAAAGCAGTTGTTGTTAGAACTAATTTTGGTGTACATCGTGAAGATGGAAGTACAATTAGATTTGATGATAATGCTTGCGTAATTATAAAAGATGATAAGAGTCCAATAGGAACTCGTGTATTTGGACCAGTAGCAAGAGAATTAAGAGATGATAAAGACTATATGAAAATCGTATCTCTTGCTAAGGAAGTACTATAAAGGAGTGTATTATGAATCTTAAAGTAGGAGATAAAGTTATAGTAATAGCTGGTTCTAATAAGGGTAAAGAAGGAACAATAAAAAAAGTATTTAGACGTGAAAATCGTGTATTAATTGAAGGTATTAACTTAGTTAAGAAACACCAAAAAGCAAATGGTGGAGAAACAGGTGGAATACTTGAGGTTGAAGCACCTATTCATGCATCTAATGTTATGATTATTGATCCAAAAACGAAAAAACCAACTAGAATCGGTAAAAAAATAGAAAATAATAAAAAAGTTAGAATCGCAATTAAATCAAGCGAAAAACTTGACTAATTGGAAGGAGGGTATTGATGAACCGTCTAAAGGAAAAATACTTGAAAGAAATAGTTCCAAGTTTACAAAAAAAGCATAATTATAAATCAGTTATGGAAGTTCCTAAATTAGAAAAAATTGTGGTAAATATTGGTGTAGGAGATGCAACAACAAACTCTAAATTATTAGATGCTGCAGTTTCAGAACTTGAGTTAATTACAGGACAAAAACCAGTAGTAACTAAAGCTCGTAAATCAATTGCTGGTTTCCATGTAAGAGAAGGTCAATCAATTGGATGTAAAGTAACACTAAGAGGAGAAAATATGTATACTTTCTTAGATAAATTATTAACAATTGGTCTTCCTCGTGTTAGGGATTTCCGTGGGGTATCAGGAAAAGCATTTGATGGAAGAGGAAATTATACTTTAGGTATTAAAGAACAATTAATTTTCTCAGAAATAGAATATGATAATGTTTTAAAAGTTCGTGGTATGGATATTGTTTTCGTAACAACGGCTAAAACCGATGATGAAGCTTTGGACTTGCTTACTGAACTTGGAATTCCATTTAGAAAGTAATTGGAGGATGTTATGGCTAAAAAAAGTATGATAAACAAAGCTAATAAAAAACAAAAGTATCAAGTACGTGAATATACTCGTTGCTCACGTTGTGGTAGACCACATGCTGTAATGAGTAAGTTTGGTATTTGCCGTATTTGTTTTCGTGAATTAGCTTATAAAGGACAAATACCAGGCGTTAAGAAATCAAGCTGGTAAAAAGGAGGAAATAAAAAAATGGTAGTAACTGATACAATCGCAGATATGCTTACACGAATTCGTAATGCTAACGGGATGCGTTATGGGGAAGTTAGTGTACCTGCTTCAAATCTTAAAGTTAGTCTTGCTAAAATTTTGAAAGATGAAGGTTTTATTGAAGACTATAAAGTAGTAGACGATAATGTTCAAGGAACAATTGTTCTAACGCTAAAATATGGACAAAACAAAGAAAGAGTAATTACTGGATTAAAACGTATTTCAAAACCTGGTTTACGTGTATATGCTAAGGCTGGAGAAGTACCTAAAGTACTTAATGGTTTAGGTATTGCTATTATCTCTACATCACATGGTGTAATGACTGATAAGCGTGCACGTAAGGAAAATCTTGGTGGCGAAGTTCTTTGCTACATCTGGTAGATAGGAGATGCTATGAGTCGTATAGGAAATAGAATAATTACAATTCCAGAGGGAGTTACAGTAGAAACTAATGATAATATTGTTAAAGTTAGTGGTCCAAAAGGTAATTTAGAAATGGAAATAAAAAATCCCATTACTATTGAAGTAAATGGTAATGAAATTACTTTAAAGAAAAATAGTGAAACAAAAGAAGCTAATATTCTTCATGGAACGATGAATGCTAATTTATCTAATATTATTAAAGGATGTAAAGAAGGATTCTCAAAGGGATTAGAAATTATTGGTGTAGGTTATAAATTTGCGGTAAAGGGTAATGAACTTGTAATAAATGCAGGATACTCTCATCCCGTAAATATGAATATTCCAGAAGGAATTAAAGTAGAAGCAGTAAGCAATACAGAAATTACAATTTCTGGTTGTGATAAAATCCTTGTTGGAGAATTTGCGGCTAATGTTCGTAAAGTAAGAAGTCCTGAACCTTATAAGGGTAAAGGTATTCGTTATAAAGATGAACATGTACGTCGTAAAGAAGGTAAGAAAGCTGCTAAATAGGAGGAGAATGGATTATGATAAATAAAGTATCACGTAATGATGCTCGTAGAGTTCGCCATGAACGTGTAACAGAAAAGATTTTTGGCACTAGTGAATGTCCAAGACTTTGTGTATATCGTTCAAATACCAACATCTATGCGCAAATAATTAATGATGAAAATGGTTCTACTCTTGTTAGTGCTAGTTCTCTAGATAAAGAATTAAAATTAAAAAATAATAATATTGAAGCAGCTACTAAAGTTGGCGAAAGTTTAGCTAAAAAGGCTAAAAAAGCTGGAATTAAGAATGTATGCTTTGACCGTGGTGGATATAAATATCATGGTAAAGTTAAAGCATTAGCTGAAGCTGCAAGAGATAATGGATTAGAGTTCTAGGAGGCATTATGCAAAGAGAAAGAAAAGAAAAAAACGTTAAAACGTTAGAAGAATTAGTAATTGAAGTAAAATCAGTAGTTAAAGTAACAGCTGGTGGACGTCAAAGAAGATTTTCTGCAACTGTTGTAGTAGGAGATAAGAAAGGCCTTGTTGGTATTGGAATTGGTAAGGCTGGAGAAGTACCAGATGCTGTTAAAAAAGCAATTCAATCAGCTAATAAAAATCTCATTAAAGTTGATTTAATTGATAATCGTACTATTATGCATGAGGTAACAGGCAAGAGTGGAGCTGCAAAGGTTCTTATTAAACCAGCCCCAGCTGGAACAGGTTTAATTTCTGGTGGAGCTGTTCGTGCCGTTTTAGAATTAGCTGGTGTTAAAGATATTTCTAGTAAATCACTTGGTGCACGTACTAAACTTAATATGGCTACAGCTACTATTAATGCTCTTAAATCATTAAAAAGTTTAGATCATGTTGCTGAGTTACGTGGAAAAACAAAAGAGGAGATATTAGGATAATGAAGTTACATGAATTAAGTAAAAATCCTGGAGCTACAAAGACTAGAAAAAGAGTAGGTCGTGGAATGGGTTCAGGACTTGGAAAAACTAGTGGTAAGGGAGAAAAAGGACAAAAAGCTAGAAGTGGTGTTAGTATCCCTGCAACTTTTGAAGGTGGACAATTACCTTTATATCGTCGTCTTCCTAAACGTGGTTTTTCTAATTATAAGTTTAAAATTAAATATGCTACAATTAATGTTAGTGATTTAAATCGTTTCGCTGATGGTACTGTTGTAACACCAGAATTATTAAAAGATTGTGGCTTATTAAAAAAACAACTTTGTGGTGTTAAAGTACTAGGTAATGGTACATTAGAAAAGAAATTAACAATTAAAGCTAATAAGTTTTCTAGTGAAGCTATTAGTAAAATTGAAAAGTCTGGAAGTACATTAGAGGTGATTTAGTATGTTTGCTAATCTTAAGCAAATTACAGCACCTACTAATAAAGATTTACGTAAACGTATCTATTTTACGTTGGGTGCATTATTGATATTTATTATTGGTACCAACTTAAGAGTTCCTGTTAGTCAAACAAAAAATTTAACTGATAATTTGGGATTTTTAGATTTATTAAATGCTATGGGTGGTGGTGCTCTTAAAAACTTTAGTATTTTTGCACTTGGAGTATCGCCATATATTACAGCTAGTATTATTATTCAATTGTTGGAAATGGATATTGTTCCATATTTTACTGAACTATCGAAAGAAGGTCCAGTAGGACGAAGAAAATTAAATCAAATTACCCGTTATGTTGGTATAGCTTTTGCCTTTTTACAGGGATATGCCTTTAGCTATGCTTTTATGGGTAATGCAAGTAGTTTAGATTACTTATATGTTGCAGTTATTTTAACTGCTGGAACGGCCTTTTGTTTATGGCTAGGTGATCAAATAACGCAAAAAGGAATTGGAAATGGAATTAGTTTAATGATTATGGCTGGTATTATAGCCACTTTACCTAATACCTTTATAACAGCTTTTAATGAACTTGTATTAGCTAGTAGTAGTTTACCACTTGGTATTTTGAAGTTTGCAGGTTTCGTTCTTGCATATTTCTTGATTATTATCGGTGTTATTTATGTTCAAGAAGCTGAACGTAGAATTCCTTTACAATATGCTAATCGTACAACAGGTAGTTATGGTGGGGAACAATCATTTCTTCCTATTAAATTAAATACAGCTAGTGTTATGCCAGTAATATTTGCATCAAGCTTATTAGCTATTCCATCAACTATTGCTGCCTTTGTTAACAATGAAGGATTTAAATCATTTGTTAATACATATTTAAATTATACAGAACCAGTTGGATTAGTAATATATATTATTCTCATCTTTGTATTTGGCTATTTCTATACTTTCTTACAATTAAAACCAGATGATGTAGCTGAAAATTTACAAAAGAATGGGGGATATGTTCCAGGAATTAGACCAGGAGCTGATACTTCAAAACATGTTAGATATGTTTTATCAAGAATAACAGTTACCGGAACATTTTTATTAATGATTTTGGCAATTATACCTATTATTGTTCAAAAAATCACTGGTTTATCAGCTGGTGGAGCAATTGGTGGTACTGGTATTTTGATTGTTGTTGGTGTAGCTCTTGAAACATATAAACAATTAGAAGGTAGTCTAGCAACTCGTAATTATAAAAAAGCACGAGGTAGAAGATGAAAAATATCATTTTTATTGCACCTCCTGCTGCAGGAAAAGGTACCATGTCCGAAATATTAGAATCCAAATATGGTTATGTTCATATTTCAACTGGTGATATATTAAGAAGTATGTCTCAAAGTAATGATGATTTTGGTAAGAATTTGAAAGAGCTTTTATCAAAAGGGGAACTTGTTCCTAATCATATTGTTTATGAGGCATTAAAACGTCGACTTTTAATGAATGATTTAGCTAATGGTTATATTTTGGATGGTTTTCCAAGAAATATTGAGCAGGCTAAAGAATATGATGAAATATTAAAAAATATTGGTAAGGATTTGGGTGTTGTCATTTATTTGGATACGCCGAGAGAAATCTTAGAAAAAAGAATAATTGGAAGAAGAATTTGTCCAAAATGCGGTGCGACATATAATGTTCTTACCGGAGTTAATGAACCAAAAAAAGAGAATACATGTGATTATGATGGAGAAAAATTATATAAGCGTGATGATGATAATTTAGAATCATTTACAACTAGATATCAAACTTTTTTGGAAAAAACTTATCCATTAGTTAATTTTTATGAGGAAAAGAAAATATTACATCGTATAATATCAGTTGATATTGATAATACCATTAAAGAAATCGAGGCCATAATTAATGATTAGTATTAAGAGTGAGCGTGAAATTGAACTTTTGCGAATAGCTGGTAATATTGTTCATGAAACAAGAGAGTATTTAAAACCTTTTATTAAAGAGGGTATTACTACAAAAGAATTAGATACTCTGGCTGAAGATTTTATTAGGAGTAAAGGGGCGACCCCATCATTTAAAGGATTAAATGATTTTCCAGCAAGTATATGTACTAGTATTAATCAAGAAGTAGTTCATGGTATTCCATCAAAGAGAAAACTTCGTGATGGTGATATTATTTCTATTGATATTGGTGCATGTTACAAAGGTTATCATGGTGATTCAGCTTGGACTTTTGCTGTTGGCAATGTAAGTCCTAAGAAACTTGCTTTGATGGAACATACAAAAGAAAGTTTATTTAAGGGACTTCAAGAAATTAAACCAGGAAATAGAATAGGTGATATTTCTCATGCTATAGAAAAACATGCTAAAAAATATAATTTAGGTGTTGTAAGAGAATTGGTAGGACATGGTGTAGGTACTAGTGTTCATGAAGAACCAGATGTACCCAATTATGGTGAACCAGGACGTGGTCCAATTCTTAAGGAGGGTATGGTCTTAGCTATTGAACCAATGTTGACCTTAGGACGTCGAGATATATGTATTTTAGATGATGATTGGACTATCGAAACATTAGATAATAGTCCAGCAGCACACTATGAGCATACTGTAGTTGTAACACATGATGGATATGAGATTCTAACGGGAGGAATAGATGGCTAGAAATGATACTATTGAAGTAGAAGGCAAAATATTAGAAGTTTTACCGGGGTATAAGTTTAAAGTTGAGCTTACTAATAAGCATCAAATAGAAGCACACGTTTCCGGTAAAATGCGAATGAATAACATTCGTATCGTAGAAGGTGATACCGTAGTACTTGAGCTATCACCCTATGATTTAACACGTGGGCGAATAACCTATAGAAAGTAAGGAAGGGATATATATGAAAGTAAAACCATCAGTAAAACCTATTTGCGCTAAATGTAAAGTTATTAAGCGAAAAGGAAAAGTAATGGTAATTTGTGAAAACCCTAAACACAAACAAACACAAGGGTAATTAAGGAGGATTTTATGGCACGTATAAAAGGTGTAGATATACCTAATGATAAGCATACATGCATTGCATTGACTTATATATATGGTATTGGAAGAAGTTTAGCTAAAACTATTTGTGAAAAAGCAAAAGTTGATCCTACGAAGAAAGCAAAAGATTTAACAATTGAAGAACAAAATGCACTTCGTGATGTTATTAATGAACATTTAGTTGAAGGTGATTTAAGACGTGAAGTTAATATGAATATTAAAACCAAAATGGAAATCAATTCATATCAAGGAACTCGTCACAAAAAAGGACTTCCTGTTCGTGGACAAAGAACTAATAGAAATGCTCGTACACGTAAAGGAAGAGGTAAAGTAGTTGCTAATAAGAAAAAGCAATAGTTAAATAAGGAGGAAAATATGGCTTATAAACAAAGAAAAAGAAAAGTTAAAAAGAATATTCCTGAAGGAATAGCTCATATTCATGCTACTTTCAACAATACCATTGTAACTCTTTCTGATAAAGAAGGAAATGCTATTGCTTGGTCTAGTGCAGGAGCACTTGGCTTTAAAGGTAGTAAGAAGTCAACACCATTTGCTGCTGGGCTATCTAGTGAAGCAGCTGGTAAGAAGGCATATGATCTTGGAATGCGTAAAGTAGAAGTATTTGTTAAAGGATTAGGACCTGGAAGAGAAACAGCAATACGTTCACTTCAAACAGCAGGACTTGAAATTACATCTATTGATGATGTAACACCAATCCCACATAACGGATGCCGTCCACCTAAACGTCCAAGAGGATAATTGTGGTAAAAAGGGAGGAGTTTTTGATGAATAAAGACGAAAATCTAAAATCAAATGCAAAAGTTATTGATTTTGAAAAACCTAGTTATAAAGTTTCTGAATACGTTGAAAATAATTTTTATGGAAAGTTTGAGATTGAACCACTTGAACGTGGTTTCGGTACAACAATGGGTAATGCCCTAAGACGTGTACTATTATCAAGTTTACCAGGAACAGCAATTACAAGTGTTAAAATCGAAGGTGTTCAACATGAGTTTCAAACACTTGATGGTATAAGAGAAGATGTTACAACAATTATTCTAAACTTAAAGGCAGTTGTCTTAATTAATAATTCTAATGAAGACAAAGTAGTTCGTATTGAGGCAACCTGCGATGAAGGAGAAAGAATTGTTACTGCCGGTGATATTATTCATGATGGTGATTTAGATGTTGTTAATAAAGATCAAGTTATTGCAACAATTGCCAAAGGTGGAAAATTATTCATGGAAATGACTGTTTCTAATGGAAGAGGATATGTAAGAAGTGAAGAAAACAAGGTATTACTTAACAATAATAAGGTTGGAGTAATTGCTATTGACTCACTTTATTCCCCAATTCGCCGAGTATCATATGAAGTATTACCAGCTCGTGTTGGTCAAAATGAAAATTATGATCGCTTGATTATGGAAATTTGGACTAATGGAGCAATCAAACCAGAAGAAGCTTTAGGCGATGCATCTAAAATTCTAAGAAATCATTTTGAAATGTTAGAACATGATGCAAAAGATATCGTTAATATTAAAGAAAAGACGGAAGATAGTAAAACAAAAGCACTAGAGACAAGTATTGATGACTTAGATTTCTCAGTAAGAGCATATAATTGCTTAAAGAGAGCTAATATTCATACACTACAAGATTTAGTAAGTAAAGATGAAAGTGAAATAATGAAAATTCGTAATCTAGGAAAGAAGTCCTTAAAAGAGGTATTAGATAAAATAAAAGAACTTGGTCTAGATTTGCGTGATGGTGAGTAGGAGAGATTATGGCATATAGAAAATTAGGTCGTGATAATAAACATAGAAGAAGTATGTTAGCAACTCTAACAAAACAAGTTATCATGAATGAAAGAATTAAAACAACAGATACTCGTGCTAAAGAAGTTCGTAAATCAGTTGATAAAATGATTACTTTAGGTAAACGAGGAGACTTAGTATCTAGAAGAAATGCACTTGCTTTCCTTCATAATGATACAGAAGTTGTAAATAAAATATTCACAGATCTTGCTAAACGTTATGAAAAACGTGATGGAGGATATACAAGAATATTAAAAGTAGACGAACGTCGTGGTGATGGAGCACTTATTTCCATTATTGAACTAGTTAAGTAATTAACTAGTTTTTTTAATAATAATATTTCATGGTTTTCATCATAAAATATTGATATCGTGAATAAATTGTGATAGTCTTATAGTAGGTGATAATAGTGAAGAAGATATATTGGATAATGATAGTTACTATTCTTTTAGGATTAACTGAACAAGTTAAAGCAGATAATTTTAATTATTATTTAAGTACTGAGGGATTAAACTATGCTTATGTAGAAAAAAATAATAATCAGGCTATTAATGTTCAAAGAGGTAATATTATTTATGTTACTTCGATGATTGAAAATAATACTAATACGACAAACTATGAATTAGGAAAAGGAAAATTAACGCTTCGATGGGATAGCACGGCTTTATCTTTAGTCGAAGTAAATGGGAAATATTATAATACTAGTAAAAGTAGTTTTACAAATTTGACTGTTGGTACTATTAATAAAACATCAAATCGCTTAAATATTCAAGAGTTTTCATCTAACGAAATAATTAAACCAGGTAAAAATAAACTTATGGAATTTAAATTTCAAGTTTTAAATACAGCTAATATTGGTGTTACTAGTATAACCCAAATGGATGGTGAAGATAGTATTAATTGCTATCATGTAAAAGAAGCTAAAGAGGTTAAATGTGCTGAAAGTTTATATTCAGATTTAAGGTTTAATATTCAAAAATCAAATAATAATAAATTAGCTTGGTTAAAAATTAATAATCAAGAATTAGAGTTTTTTAACGAGAATACCGATGAATATGATATTGAAGTTGAAAAAGATGTTGAAAATATTACAATTACTGCTGGCCAAAAAGATAATAATGCGGTGATTGGTGGAGATCTTGGAACGAAGAAATTGGAATATGGTATTAACAAGTTTACTATTAATGTTATTAGTGAATCTGGAATAGTTAATACTTATACAATTAATGTAACAAGAATTGATGAAAGAAGTACAATTAATACATTGCAAAGTTTAACATTATCCAGTGGTGATTTTGTCTTTAATCCTAATATTGTTGATTATGACATTACAGTATTAAACTCCGTTGATAAAATAACAATTGAATCAACATTAAAAGATTCCAAATCAAGATATGCACCTGGTTTTGGTAATCGCGTGGTTGAATTAAATGAAGGAAGTAATAAAATACTTATTAAAGTTATTTCAGAAAGTAATGAAGAAAGAGTTTATACTTTAAATGTTGTAAGAGCTTTAAGCGGAAATAATACTTTAAAATCATTAATGATTAATGATGAAAAAATTACCCTTAATGATGATATATTTATTTATAATTATGAAGTTGAAAACAACATTGAAAGTGTTACTATTAAAGCAGTCCCATCAGATAATAAAGCTACTGTTAATATTAAAGAAAAGTATGAATTAGAAGTAGGAGATAACGAAATTAATATTGATATTACGGCGGCTGATGGTTCTAAAGCGTCATATATTGTAAATATAAATAGAAAAAAAATTCTATCTAATAATTCAAAACTATCAAATATTAAAATAATTGGTTATACAATCAATTTTAAACCTGATGTTACACTTTATAATTTAAGAGTTAAGGATGAGGAAGAAAAATTAGATATTTATACGGTACCTGAAGATCAATTGGCTACTATTGAAATTGAAGGTAATAAAAATTTAGTTGATGGTACGGTTATTAAAGTTAACGTACGAGCTGAAGATGGTACATATACAAGATACTTTATTAATATTGAAAAAAGTAAAAAAAATACTCTCTTGCCAGTCATTATAGCAATCATTGTATTTTTAGGTTTATTAGCGTTATGTATTATAACATTAATTAGGCGAAAGAAAAAAGAAGAAGAAAAGAAGAAAAGATTACAAGAAAAAATAAATGATGATAGTAAGAATCTTGATTCAATAGGTGTTGAAATGGATATTGAAGCTAGTGATTATGAAGATGTAGAGAATAATGAAATATTAAAAGAAGAAGCAAATGTTAATACTAATAGTAATCAAGAATTATCAAATGATTTAAATGAAAATCAAATACCTATAAAAAAAGTATTAGATAGTGGTGAATCACAAAATAAAGACATAGTCTAATTTAGACTATGTCTTTGATTTTTTTTTGAATGTCTTTGATATTTAAAAGTATTTCTTTATTGCTAAGATATTTAATATCATCATTATGATATCTTGGAATAAAATGAATGTGAAAATGTTTGATTTCTTGACCATAATCGGTATTATGACAGATTGTTAATCCTTCACAATGTAGTTTTTCTTGATATATTGGATATAACTTTTTAATCACATCATGCATATGAATTAATGTTTCATTGTCAATTTCACGAAAATCCTTAAAATGTTTTTTGGGAACAACTAGACTATCACCATTAGTATTTGGTTTAATATCTAAAAATACTTTTACTATGTCATCTTCATAAATTATTTCGGAAGGAATCTCATTATTAATAATTTTACAAAATAAACAATCCATTATAGCACCTCCTTTATATAGTTTATTAAATTGTCTTTTTCGTTATGATTTTTTAAAGCGTAGTGAATACTTGCTTTTATAAAGCCTGTTTTTTCACCAATATTAAAGTAATCACCTTGATATTTCATTCCCTTTACTTCTTTTGGAAAAGAAAGTAGGGCATACGTTAGATAATATTCACCATTATTTTGTCTTTTTAGTTTATTCTTAACCGTAAATATTTTTTTATTTAATAGCATTCTACCATGTAGTTCACAACTTGAGTGTTCTTCATTTTTCTTTACTAAATCTATGATATTATTATCACTATCTAATTTAACAACACCTACATTAGGGAGATCTTCTATTCTCCTTTTATAAAGAGCAACATACATATTTTGCTTTTTTTTAAAATGTTCAATTAATTGCTTGGTAAGTGGTGTTTTAGTATCCATTAAGTCATCACCATACATCAGAATAAAGTTATCATTTTTAATAAACTTTTTAGCGGAATATAAAGCACCATATGAACCTTTCATTGTTTCATAGACATATTTAAATTCCATATGATGAATAATATTATATATTCTTTGAAGTTTTTGCTTTTTTTCTGGTTGATTTTTTAGAAAATCATTTAAATATTTATCATCACTAAAGAATCTTTCAATTAAATATTTATTGTGTTTAGTAACAACAAAAATTATTTTCTTAATTCCACTTAAGTAGGCTTCTTCAACTAGAAGAAAAACATTGGGAACATCATAGATGGGAAGCATTTCTTTAGGTATTGTTTTGGTAAGGGGAAGAAGTCTTGTTCCCATGCCTCCTAAAATAATTACGGCTTCATCTATTTTCATTTATCCTCCTATTTTAAATATGTTTCAAGACTTTTTACACGATATTTTAACTCGTCCATGTCACAAGTTAAAACAAATCCTGGGTTAGCGTTAATTACGTCTGGTAGACGGTTAACTATAGTAGCACAAGTAAGTTCAACAGTAGCTGGACGAGCAACAGTAATTGTTGTATTAGGTTCTCCATAAATAGTCCATTCATTTTTATCATAGTCTTCACTACTATATACTTTACCAATACATTCTGATTCGATTATTATTCCTTCTTGAGTATTAGTTGTAACTACCGCACTCATACCAGTAGCATCACCACGTTTTATTGTTGTATTAAGAGTTTTAGATACTAAATCATCATGATAAGTTGTAGGAATAGTCACTTGACTTTGTTTTGTAACTGTTAATCCTAGTTTATTTGCTAACCAACCATTAACATTCCACATATAACTTGGTAGATATTTACCATCATTTATTAATTTTTGTCTTTCTTCATCACTTATTTTATCAACTGAAGCTACTTCTTTATCAAACTCTTCCATTGTTAAACCAGCTCCATGTGCTTTAGCAAGAGCAAGTCCATAATCTTCGACATTATAAGAACTACTTCCTTTAATTTTCGTAATATTATGCGTTGAAGCTGCAATAGAACTAATTAAATTACCCCAGTATATATCTTGATAGCCACTTCCTGTAATAGTACAATTATTCATAATAGCTAATCGATTAATTTCCTCAGTTAATTTTGGATTAGAGTTATATGAATCAAAAGCTTCTTCGCAGGTAGTTATTGCATTAACACCACATTTTGCACAAGTAAGTAGAATATCACCAACATCAGATAGTAAACTCATGGTTGTAACTATTGCAATATCAGGTTTTAACTCTCTTAGTCTTGTATCTAAAGTTTTAATATCTTCTACAAAAATATTTTTTTTATCTATTTTCGCAATTTCTCCAATATCTTTTCCAATTACATTAGGATTAATATCGAAAGCGCCAATTATCATAGCTCCTTTCTCATATACATAACGCATTGTATAAACACTCATTTTACCAGTACCAATTTGTACTACTTTTATTTTTTCCATTTTCTTTATCCTCCTATCATTAATTATAGTATATTTTAAATATGATTACAATTACAATGTGTCTAGTTTGAAAGATATTATTAGCTTAATTATGTAATAAAATTATTATTTCAGCAAGATGTATTATGGACATTTTTTAATAGTGTTAAATATTATTATCAAATTGTCATTATCTTGTTTTGGTCGAAATGGATAGCATCGCTATAATAATATGGATCATTCTATGTTAACAGGAATTGACGTTAGTAAATGTATCGTTAATGGTATAAAAAATAAAAAGGACATATTAAATGTTAATACTGAGAAAGAATATCACGAAATAAAAACAAATAACCATTAAATATTAGAAGAAATCATAGTAAATTTAAATACTTTAAAAACTTAACTGTCAAATATGAAAAATACATTCTTAGAATGTGTTTTTTTATGGTAAAATAATAATGGATTAATAAAAAGGAATGATGAAAATGAAAAATATTAAAGTTATATTTATGGGAACACCAGAGTTTAGTTTAAATGTTCTTGATATGTTAATTAAAAATACTAATGTTATTGCTGTCGTTACGCAGCCTGATAAAGTAGTTGGTAAAAATAAGGAAAAAAGTTTTACTCCTATTAAGAAATTAGCAATAGAACATAATATAAAGGTGTTACAACCCGAGAAAATACGTAAAGAATACAATGAAATAATTAAATTACAACCAGATTTAATTGTTACCTGTGCTTATGGTCAAATTATTCCTGAAGTAATTCTTTCTTGTCCCAAATTAGGTTGTATTAATGTTCATGCCTCCCTTCTTCCAAAACTACGCGGTGGAAGTCCTTTGCATCATGCAATAATTGATGGTTATCAAGAAACAGGAGTTACCATTATGTATATGGATAAAGGCATGGATACTGGCGATATTATTAGTCAAGAAAGTATTGCTATCACTGATAGTGATACGGTTGGAACTATTCATGATAAGTTAAGTGTTTTAGGGAGTAGATTATTGCTAGAAACATTACCTAGTATTATCGATGGCACGAATAATAGAGTGAAACAAAATGATGAACTAGCAACATATTGTCATAATATTACACATGATGAAGAAATAATAGATTTTAATAAACAATGCCGTGAAATATTTAATATGGTACGAGGAATGAATCCGTATCCCGTAGCTTCCTTTAATTTAGATGGACAAGTGTACAAAGTATATGAAATATCATATGAAATAACTAATAAATACCAGGATAAAATGTGTGGTGAAGTAGTTATTCAAGATAAAAATAATTTAGCTATTAAAGCGAGTGATGGACTAATCTACTTAAAAAGAATAAAAAAAGAAGGTAAACGACTTATGAATATTTCAGATTACTTAAATGGCGAAAAAAAATCATTTTTAGGAATGATTTGCAAAAGGAGTAAAAATGAACAAGTTTAAAGTTTTTTATTATGAAAAAAATGGCAAAATGATTTTGTTTTTTGGTTTTTATTTAGTCTTTTTCATTTTTTTAGGTATCTATATGCGAAACTTAAAAGCCAATAATCAAATAGAAGAAAAAGAAAATATTCAAGTAGAAGAAAAAATAACAACATATAGTATTAGTAATTTAATTAATAATGATTATTCTTATACTATTGATATTACTGATAATAATGAAATAATTAAATTTATGGGAACTAAAAATAATATTGACTATGGAAATTATGAATACAAATATTTTTTAGATATTTATAATATTAATCAATTACTTAAAAGAAGTAAATTGGTGAATAGCAATAATCAAGTCTTATCATACGAACTAGAAAACAAAGAACTAAATGATATTTTAGTTACGGAAAAAAATGATGGTACTAATACAATAGAAGTATATGTGAATAGAAAAACGGAAGTTTTAAAAATAGTTTTAAATCTTACTAATTATTTAGAAAAAGATAATTATCAAATAATAATTAATTATACATGGGGTGAAATAAATGAAAATAGTGTTAGTTGATGGTAACAATTTATTGTATCGTAGTTATTTTGCAACTGCCTATAGTGGCAATTTAATGAAGAATTCCAAAGGCTTTCCAACCAATGCTTTATATGGGTTTATTAATATGCTCAATAAAATCATTATGGAAGAAAATCCTCAATATATGATGGTTGCTTTCGATAAAGGTAAAACCTTTCGTCATGAAAAATATCAAACATATAAAGGAACAAGGGCCGAAACACCAGATGATTTAATAAAACAATTTAAACTAGCACGTGATATATGTGCTGCTTTAGGAGTCAAGGCTTTAGAAATTGATAACTATGAAGCTGATGACATTATTGGTACTTTCGCAAAAAGAGTTAATGAAAATAATTTAGAGGCTTTAATTATCAGTAGTGATAAGGATTTACTACAGTTAATTACGGATAAAGTTAAAGTGAAATTATTGAAAACTCATGATTATATTATGATGGATGAAAAAGAGTTTAAAAATACATATGGACTTGAACCAATTCGGATGATTGATTTAAAAGCCTTAATGGGTGATACGAGTGATAATATTCCAGGAGTCAAAGGAATTGGGGAAAAGACAGCCATTAAATTACTTCAAGAATTTGGTAGTCTTAATAACTTATATCAAAATATTGATAGTATTAAAGGTAGCGTACACGAAAAACTGGTAAATGATAAGGAAAATGCCTATATGAGTTATGACTTAGCTACTATTTATCAAGAAGTTCCAATTGATACAAGTCTTGAAAGTATTAAAAAGAAAAATACCAATGAAGAAGAATATACGAATATTTTAAAAGAATTAGAGTTTTTCTCTTTATTAAAGAAAATCACTCCTATTGATAACATTAATCACGTAAAAGCTAATACTTATGAAGTTATTAGTGATTTATCTAGTTTAGTTTTGGAAGATAATTATAGTTTATATCTTGAAGTACTTGGGTACAATTATCATGATGCTAAGCCACTTGGAGTAAGTATTTACTCTAAAAATAAAGCTTACTATATTCCCTTTGAACTATTAATTAAAAGTGATATTTTTAATGATGGAAAAAAGAAATATACTTATGATTTAAAAAAGATTTTAGTTGTTTTTGATAAATATGATATTAAAATAAGTCAAAATATTAGAGATTTAATGCTAGAGGGATATCTTTTAAATAAAAATATAAAAAATGATATTGCTTATCTTGCTAATCAATATAACTATGAAATTCCTTTTTATGATAAAACTTTTGGAACAGAAATAACCTTACATGAAGTTGATAATAAAGTGGTTTGTGAAAACGCTATAAAAAAAGCTCAATTTATTTACGAAAAACAAGAGTCATTTTATCAAGAATTAAAAAATGAAGAAATGGAAAAATTATATAATGATATTGAACTTCCTTTGGTTTATGTTCTTGCTAATATGGAAATAACAGGATTTAAGGTTGATCGTGAATACTTAGAAGGCATGAGAGATGAACTTAGTTCTAAATTAGAGGAGTTAGAAAGAAAGATTTTTGCTATTAGTAATCAAGAGTTTAATATTTCATCACCAAAACAATTAGCTGATATTCTTTTTAATAAATTGCAAATTCCATATCCTAAAAAAATAAAAAATGATAATTATTCAACGAGTAAAGACATTTTGGATAAATTATCTAATGATTATGAGATTGTAAGGCTTGTTTTAGAGTATCGAATGTATGCTAAGTTATTAAGTAATTATGTTGTTGGATTAATAGATGAAATAAAAAGTGATGGACGAATTCATACCATATATAATCAAACATTAACAAGAACAGGAAGATTGTCAAGTGAAAGACCAAACTTACAAAATATTCCAATAAGACTAGAGGAAGGGCGAAAAATTAGAAAAGCTTTTATTCCAAGTAATGATAGTATTATTGTATCAAGTGATTATTCTCAAATAGAACTTAGAGTTTTTGCTCACATGGCTAATGCTTCCAATATGATTGAAGCTTTTAAGAATGACTTAGATATTCATGCTAAAACGGCAAGTGATATTTTTCATGTTTCAATCAATGATGTTGATAAAAATATGCGACGTAGTGCTAAAGCGGTTAACTTTGGAATAATATATGGTATTAGTAGTTTTGGATTATCTGAAGATTTAGGTATTAATCTTTTTGAAGCTAAAGATTTTATTGATAATTATTTAACTGCCTTTCCAGGTATTAAAGAATATATGGATAATGTTGTTAAAAATGCCTATAAAAACGGTTATGTTAAAACTCTTTTTAATCGTAAAAGAATTATTGATGAGCTAAAAAATAAAAACTATTTAATAAGATCAAGCGGGGAAAGAATGGCGATGAATACTCCAATACAAGGAACAGCTGCTGATATTTTAAAGATGGCGATGATTAAATTACAGAAAAAAATTGATGAATTAAATCTTAATACAAAAATGTTAGTTCAAGTGCATGATGAATTGGTTTTTGATGTACCTAATAATGAAGTTGAAATTGTTGTACCAATTATTCGTGATACAATGGAAAATATATATAAAATGAGTGTACCTTTAAAAGTAGATATTGAATATGGTAAAACTTGGTACGAGGCTAAATAGGAGAAGTTATGAAAAATTATTTATTATTAATATTAAAGGGGATGATTATTGGAGTAGCTAATATTATTCCTGGTGTTTCTGGGGGAACATTAATGATTACTTTAGGAATATATGAAGAAGTTATTGATACCATTAGTCATTTCTTTAAAAATTTTAAAAAGAATTTAAAATTTATTATTCCTCTTGGTATTGGAATGGTTATATCAATTTTACTTTTAAGTAAAGTAATTAGTTTTTGTTTAGAAAAATATCCTTTCCCAACGACATTTTTCTTTATTGGTTTAATTTTGGGAGGAATACCTCTTTTATGGAATAAGTCGAAGGCAGCTCGTGGTAAATTAAGTAATTGGTTAGTATTTATAATAACATTTGGGATTGTTTTGTTGTTTGCTTTCTTAAAAAGTGACAATTATGCAGTAACACTTGATAATTTAAATATTTTAGACTATTCTAAACTTTTAATTATTGGTATGATTAGTGCGGCAACTATGGTAATACCTGGTATTAGTGGTTCATTTGTTTTAATGCTTTTAGGGTATTATGAACCGATTGTTAATACAATTAAAAACTTAACTGATTTTAGCTTGTTGGGCCATAATCTTCTTATTTTAATTCCTTTTGGTATAGGAATTGTTGTAGGAATCGTTTTAGTCGCTAAATTAATAGAGTATTTACTTAGTCGTTATCCAATAAAGACATATTATGGTGTACTCGGATTTGTGACATCATCCATTGTTGCTATTATTATGCCAGTATTATCAGTTAGTCCAGGCATAATTGAGGTTATTTGTTCATTAGTTTTAGTAATAGTAGGGTGTTTCGTTGCTTATAAATTAGGTGGTAAATAAGAAAAAAAACAAAAGAAATTAAGTCATAAATAATGACTTTTTTTTTATTTTATGGTATAAGTAATTTGTAAGGAGGAGTCTTAATGGGAAAAACAAGAAAAATTGTTGATTATGAAACAGATAGTAAGAGCAAAAGTCAAGATTATTCAATTAATAAGGAAGGGAAAATAGTTAATGTAAGTGCAATTGATAAAAAGGGTGCTAAACCAAGAAGATTTTGTGCAATTATTCTTTGGATTTTAGGTATTGCTGCTGAAGTAGTTGCTATTTTAAATGTAGTTGGTAAACTAGAACTTCCAAAGTTTAGTCAAATGGTATGGTTAATTGGATTAATAGTAATTGATTTAGTTTTTGTAATTATTGGGTCAATGCTATGGAAAAAAGCCAATCATATTGATCCAGCTAGTGAAAAGAATAAAACAAAATTCTGGCTATGGAATAATCTTGGAAGTATTGTATCAGTTATTGCATTCTTACCACTTATTATCTTTGTTTTAACAAATAAGGATATGGATAAGAAAACTAAAACAATTGTTAGTGTAGTAGCAGCATTTGCTTTAGTTATTGGTGGATTATCTAGTTATGATTGGAATCCAGTTTCAAGTGAACAATTAGAAGCTGCTAGAGCTGAAATACTTGCTAATGGTAATTATGATACTAATGACAAAGGTGAACCAGTTGTATACTGGGTACAAAACAGTAAAAAATATCATATTAACTCAAGTTGTTCAGCAATAAATCGTTCTAATAGTACTGGTGATATCTATCGTGGTACAATTGATGCTGCTTATCAAAAAGGTTTAACTGAACCATGTCGTATTTGCATTAAAGCTATTGAAAAACAAACAGAAAAAGGTGAGTAAAATGGCAGAACGTAAATTTGTTGAAGTGGAAGAAGAAAAAAAAGAAACGAAAAGTGGCGGATTAAATATTGACTTGTCAGAACTAAAAAAAATTGGCGCAGCCATTTTAGCCTTTGTTGCTAGTAATCCTGATCTTGTCAATAAGCTATTATCAAAACCAGCAAGTTATCTTAAGAAAATTGTAAATGGTGAAGATGTATCTAAAGATACTAAAAAGAAAGTTACCAAAACAATTAATGATAATAAAAGTGGTGGTTTAACATCTATTTTAGGATCACTATCATCATTATCTGGCGGTGATAAAGAAACTAGTGATATTTTTGGTAATATTTCTAATACTTTAAAAGGAGCAGACGCTGCGGGAATTGACGTTGGAGGATTAATTGGTGGATTATTTGGTAGTTCAACAAAGAAAACTAAAAAGTCGTCAAGTAAAGTTTCAACTGGTGGTCTTGGAAATATTTTAAAAGGCTTATTTAAATAAGGAAGACAGGATGAATAGAATTAGTCTAAAATTAATGATTATGCCACTTTTTCTTGCATCGTTACTTATTATTACTATTGTTTGTGGTAAAAATATTAAATATGACTATTTAGTTTTAGTAAACCAGGATAATAAACTTCCAGATAATTGGGAAGAAATTGTAGAATTATCAAATACTACTAATTCACGAGGTGCTCCTTTACAAGTTGAAAAAGAAACGCTTCAAAAGTTTAATGAATTAAAAGATGATTTAGCTAAAAATGGTGTTTTGATGGATATTGATAATAGCTATCGTTCTGTAGGTGAACAAGAAAAACTTTGGGATGAGTGGACCAAAGAATATGGACTTGATTATGTAAAAAAATATGTTGCGGTGCCTGGGTATTCAGAACATCACACGGGTTTAGCTATTGATGTTTATTTAATAAAAAATGGCAAAATAATTGCTGATAATGATGAAATGATGGCTGAAAGTGATATTTTTGCTAAAATTCATGAAAAATTGGCAGAATATGGGTTTATTTTGAGATACTTGAAAGAAAAGGAAAATATTACTGGTTACTCTTATGAACCATGGCACTTTCGATATGTCGGAAGTAGTGACGTTGCCAAAAATCTTACATCTCATGGTATAACTCTTGAAGAATATTTGGAGAATAAGTAATAAAAATCTATTAGTAATAATAGATTTTTTTTCATATAATTAAGTGGTGATACAATGTTTGTTAAAAGAATTGATAGTAAAATTAAAATCTTTTTAATTGCCTTTTTGATGTTTTTTTTAATTATTATTGGGAGAGTTATTTACATTGAAATAGTAGAATACCAAAAATTATCAAGTTTAGCTAATGACTTGTGGTCAAGAGATTTACCAATTGAGGGAGATCGTGGTTTAATTCTTGATCGAAATGGTGTTGTATTAGCTGATAATATTACAACTACTAGTTTAGTATTAATTCCTGAGCAAATTAAGAATAAAGAAGAAGTTAGTATTAACTTAGCTAGAATACTAAATGTCTCAAAAAATGAGATGGATAAACATGTTTATAAAAAAACATCGATTGAAAGGGTACATCCAGAGGGGAGAAGATTAGATTATAATATTGCTAATCAAATTGAAAGCTTAGATTATGACGGTGTTTATTTAATTCGTGAATCCAAAAGGTATTACCCATATAAAGAGGTATTGTCGCATGTTCTTGGTTATGTTGGTATTGATAATCAAGGTTTATCCGGGATTGAAATGATGTATGATAAATATCTTACGGGTGAGTCAGGTGCTATTAAATACTATAGTGATGCTAAAGGGAATAAACTTGATATATCAGAAGTATATCTTGAATCTTCACCAGGAATGAATGTTTATTTGACAATTGATATTAATATTCAATTAGCTTTGGAAAGGGAACTTAATAATGTAGATAGTACCTTGGAGCCTGACCATAGTTTAGGTATAGTAATTGACCCTAATACTGGTGAAATATTAGCTATGGCTTCTCGTCCAACTTTTAATCCAAATAATTATAAGAGCTTTGATACTACAGTATTAAATCGCAATTTACCTATTTGGATGACATATGAGCCTGGTAGTACTTTTAAAATCATTACTATGAGTAGTGCTGTGGAAGAAAAAGTGATTGATATTTTTAAGGATACATTTTATGATTCTGGGAGTGTTAAAATTAATGGAAGTCGAATCGGTTGCTGGAAAAGTGGAGGACATGGTCTTCAAACGTATTTACAAGTCTTAGAAAACTCATGTAATCCTGGATTTGTAAAACTTGGTCAATTACTAGGTAAAGAGAAATTATTTTCTTATTTTGATTTATTTGGTTTTGGTAAGCAAACAGGAATAGATTTAAATGGTGAGAGTAAAGGAATCATGTTTTCTTTAGATAAAGTTGGTGAATTGGAATTAGTAACATCTGCTTTTGGACAAGGAATTAGTGTTACGCCTATACAACAAGTTGTTGCAGTATCAAGTGTGGTTAATGGTGGTAATTTGTACGTACCTTATATTGTAAAAAGTGTTAATGAAGCTGCTTCTTCTAGTATTATTATTCAAAATGAACCGTTTATAAAGCGTAAAACAATCAGTCAAGAAACTAGTGAAATTATGAAATATTCTTTAGAAAGTGTTGTAGCTAAAGGTGGAGGGCATTATGCATATATTGATGGATATCGTATTGGTGGTAAAACAGGTACTGCTCAAAAAGTAGAAAATGGTAGATATTTAGTAAACAATTATATTATGAGTTTTATGTCGATTGTTCCAAGTAATGAACCCAAAGCTGTTTTCTATCTAGCAATTGATAATCCTAAGCATACGGCATTATTATCTAGTTATACTACGGCTCCTGTTGCTAGGCGTGTTTTATTGGATATTATCGAATCTTTAAATATTCCAAGACAAGAAGGGGGGATTTCATCAATTCACAATTGGAATGATCCAGTATATTATTTAGTTCCTAATGTTGTTGGGATGACTAAAAAAGAAGCCGAAAAAGCTCTATATTATTATGATGTTTCTTATTCTGGTCATGGTGATATTGTGATAAGTCAAAGTCCCAACGCAAATACATCTTTAGAAATAGGAAGTACCGTTAGAATCTTACTAGGAACAAGTAAGGACTAAGAAATCAGTTTTCTTTTAAAATTTCTTTAATATAATCAGATACACTTTTGTATTTCTTTTTTTCAAGTTTTAAAATTTCTTGGTGTGATGATTCCATGCAAACACCATTGAAGTTTTTTATCATTTCATAGTCATTTGGAGAATCTCCAATAACATAAATTTCTTGTTTACTTATATTTAATCTATCCATTAAGTAAGAAATTGTAATTGCTTTAGATACTTTATGTGGCTTAATACATAAATATGTAATCGTTGATTGTGGATAATTTAAAAAATCAGAATCTGGCATTTTTTTGTGTAAATCTAGAAAACTATTAACTATTTTATTAGTACAATTAGTGTTACTAATACATATATTAATACCTAATAAATAATCATCTTTTAATATATTAGAATATCCACTTGGATAAGAAAATTGTATTTCCTCATACTGAAGGTTTTGATAGAACTTTTGAATAGGTAATACGACTTTTTTATTTAATAAAAACATTTTTAATATTTGACCTGTTTTATTATAAATAATAGAACCATCTGCACAACTTAAATAGTCATATGGAATATGGTAGGTATCAACTTGATTTTTGATTGATGGATAACTTCTACCAGTGGAAATCATGATTCTAAAATTAGCATTATGTAGCTTTTTTAACATGGTAATATTTTTCTTTAATTCCTTTTCGTTTACAAATAATGTTCCATCATAATCGGTAATAAATAATTTCATAAAATCCTCTTATTATATTGTACTAGGTTTTGTCAAAAAGTAAAGGGGGATTGACAAATACCCCTAAAATATGGTATCATTATCACTAAGTGTTAGTATCAGGGGGGAAAAATGATGAATAACGAAAACAAGAATGAACTATATTTATTAGTTGATATTGATGATTTACTAGTTCGTTCATCTGACAAATTGCAAGCTACATTAAATGAAAAAACCAATTTTAAGACTGATGTTCTAAGAATGTTAGAACAATTAAATCGTAATTGCAGGTATTTCCTTATGCAAGTAAAAAAAGAGTGTGAAACGGCTAAAAGCGAGGGAAGAAAGCCTTATCTTCACAAATTTCCAGTTTTTGATAATTGGGAACTTAGTGATAATAATGAGTGTTATGTTAAACCTGTTTTTGCATGTGAGTATTACTTAGAAATTGCATCACGCTTATTGGAACAATTCTTAGAGGAACGTGACTGTTTCTTGGAAATTGATAATATGACTTGTGGTGAAATTAAGACTTTTGATTATCAAAAAGAGATGCAAAGTATTGTTGATTATGCCAATATTATTGCAAATAATAAAGATGCTTTTCATCAAATTAATGTTTACTGTTTAAGAGAAATTACTGGAATAATAAATAAAGCTAAGGAAAAAAACACAATTAATTCCCTTAGTGTACCAGAGTATGGTGCTTTAGTTAGTATGGATACTAATGATATTATTAAAGGTAATAGTATTAATAGTAAGGATAGTAAAGAATATCTATTATATCAAAAACCAATTGCTGATATATTAAATACAATTAATTTAGAAAATAATTTATATGATATTATTGCTAATGGTAAAGTTTTTGTTACACCAAGTGAAGAAATAGTTGATTATAATGATATTCATAGCAGTAAAAATGTTAACTGGGATGCAGTTATGTTAGTAGAAAAATTAATTAACGCTAAAATATTTAAAGGTGTATATTTTTCTACTCATCATAATGGTTCACGTGAAGAGCAGGCTAAAATTAAATTAATGCAACAAATTCTTCCATTAGCCAATGGTTTCATTGGACAAAGATTTCATGATACTGAACATAATGCTGTAAGACGTGGACGTAGTTCAAAAATAGATAAAGCTTGTGAATATTTAATGATTTCACCAGAACAAATTGTTTTACTTGATGATAGTAAAGCTAACTGTGGTGATTGCAATAAAAAGGGTGGTACAGAGATTCTTTATAAACCAACGACGGACTCTGAATTAATAAAAGGAAAACTTGAAGATACAGGCTATAATCGTATTTTAGATTTTAATAGTGGCCATATTGATGAGTTTATTGCTAGTGCTTATAACAAACCTAAAAGAAAAGTATTAAAATAAAATAAAAAACAAATGGGGGTGTTTTTTATGGAAAAAAAAGAATGTTGTTTAGTTTCTGATTATGATGGTGTTTTAGTAAATAGTCTACCTTTAATTGATGAATATGTTAAGAGTATTGATTATGAGGCAAGTGATGAATATGGAAGACTATTATTTGAACAAACTGATATTTTGAATAAAGAAAAGCAGAGATTAGAAGAAGAGCGAAACATCTATGGTAATGAAATGGATGAGATAAATCGTAAACTTCTTGATTTATCAAAATTACGTACTCGTCATTTTGAACATAAAGATATTGTTTTAGAAGAGGTTTATGAACACTTACGAGGTTTAATTGACTATAAAACCATTTATCAAATAGAAAATGCTTATGATGGTGTTATTGACTTAATTAATGAAATATGGCAGTTAGGAGTTTATCATCGCATTATTGTTAATTCAAATGTTAATGTAGAGTCAGAGATACGCTTTAAGTTAGAATTTTTAAAGAAATATTTGCCGATGGTTAAGTTTGTTCCAGTAAAGTTTCACTTAGACCCATATTATAATCCATTAACAGGATTAAAGAACTTAAATCGCTTACCTTCAAATAAACTAGCTGTGTTAACTAGGATAATGCCTAGTATTGATGTTAGTAATTCGTCAGTAGTTGATGATACTAAGGGTGTTATAGAAAAGGGGAAACAATTAGGCTTTAATTGTTATCATCGACGAATAGAAGATAATGTTTGTGATATCTTCATTAATGCATGTAATGATACCATCGATAGTGTACATGATGGTAAAATAAAAAAATTGAGTCGATAGACTCTTTTTTGTCAAATAGTGTCAATGTCGAAATTTTAATATTAATATTATTCATCTCTTATAGTATACTTAATATTAGGAGGAGATAAGATGTATTTATTAACAAAAGTAGTTCTAGCTGTTATGCTAGGTTTTACATCATCAGCCTTAGTGGGGTTAATTATGGTTCCTCTTTTAAAAAGGATGAAAGTAGGGCAAAGAATAAGTACATATATGGATTTTGCACATCGAAGTAAAGAGGGAACTCCAACTATGGGTGGACTAATCTTTATTTTATCAACTATTGCTGTAATGAGTTTTTTACTTTTAACAGACAAGGTTTCTTTTAATAACGATTTAAAAATTGTATTATTTGTTTTCGTAAGTTATGGATTTATTGGATTTTTAGATGATTATTTAAGTATTAAACATGGAAAAAACGAGGGACTTTCAGTTCTTCAAAAGTTTTTCCTTCAATTAATTGTTGCTTTAGTTTTCTTCTATTTATATATGAAAAATGGTGGTAAAACATCACTTATTGTAACAACACTTGGTATTCATATTGAAATGAAATGGCTATATGGCATTTTTATCTTGTTTATTCTAGTTGGTAGTTCGAATGCTGTTAATTTAACTGATGGATTAGATGGATTAGCAGCGGGACTTTCTGCTATTGCCTTTATTGCCTTTAGCTTAATTAGCTTGATGGTGGGTTATACAGATATGGGAATATTTACTCTTGTTTTAACTGGTGCCCTCTTAGGATTTTTGATTTATAATGGTTATCCAGCTAAAGTATTTATGGGTGATACTGGTAGTCTCTCGTTAGGTGCTGTTATGGGAACAATTGCTATTATTACTCATCGTGAAATAACATTACTTATTGTAGCTTTTGTTTTTGTTATCGAAACTCTTTCAGTTATTATTCAAGTATTTTGGTATAAGACCTTTAAGAAAAGATTGTTTTTGATGACGCCAATTCATCATCATTTTCAAAAATTAGGTTGGAGTGAAGTTGAAATTGTAAGAACATTTTGGGTTTTTGGTTTTATTTTAGCTATGGCTGGTATTATCTTTGGTGTTTGGATTTAAGACGTCTTATGACGTTTTTTTAATGCACAAAAATCAAAAATAATATTTTAAAAACATTTATCATAAACTTAATTGGTGACATTATGAAGTTTGATAGATGGCTTTTTATTGATGTAATTATTCTTATGTTGTTTGGCTTGTTGATGATTTATTCGTCGAGCTCTATTTGGTCAGAATACAAATTTGGCAATAGTTTTCACTATTTTATTTATCAAGGTGTTTTTATTCTTATAGGAATTGTTTTAATGATTATTTTATCAAAAATTAAAATTTCTTTTTATTATAAACATGCAACAAAATTATTAATTATTGCTTTAATTCTTCTTATTTTAGTATTAATACCAGGTATTGGGATAATTCGAAATGGTAGTCGTAGTTGGTTTGGAATAGGTGGTTTTGGTATACAGCCATCGGAGTTTGTCAAATTAGCATTGATTATTTTTACTTCTAAATATTTAGAACGGAGTAACAAGTTTTTAAAAAGTTATACCAAAGGTGTCTTTCCTATATTAGGTATATTACTTCTTATTTTTGGTCTTATTATGCTAGAACCAGATTTTGGAACGGGTATGATTATTGTTGTAAGTATTATAGCTCTTTTATTCGTTGCTGGCGTTAATGTTAAGTTTTTTTTTGCTTTAGGTGGCTTGGGTATTATTGGAATTGCCGTTTTGATTGTAATAGCACCATATCGAATGGATCGAATAACATCATTTTTAAATCCTTGGTCAGATTCTTTGGGAACTGGTTTTCAAATTATTCAAAGTTTATATGCCATTGGTCCAGGTGGACTTTTAGGTATGGGGCTTTTTAATAGTAGGCAAAAGCATTTTTATTTACCAGAACCACAAACCGATTTTATTTTTAGTATTATTTCAGAAGAATTTGGTGTTTTAGGGGTTGTTATTGTTATCTCTTTATTTGCCATTTTATTATATCGCGCGGTTAATATATCTTTAAAATGTGAAGATGAGTTTTCAAAGTATTTATCGTTTGGTCTAATTTTTCAAATTATTGTTCAAACTATTATAAATTTATCGGTAGTTATTGGATTAATTCCTGTTACAGGTGTAACATTACCTTTTTTAAGTTATGGTGGAAGTAGTTTATTAATTAGTTCAATAAGTATTGGCATTATTTTGTCAATTTCAAGAAATTTAAAAATAGAATAGCTATGTTGTGTCAGTTTTATTGAAAAAGATATTCAATAATGCTATAATGAATCTTATAGTGTAGGTGAATATGAAAAAGTATATATATTTTTTAATAATGATAATTAGTTCGTGTGTTATAGTTAAAGCTGAAAATGAAGCAACAATCAAAGATGTTAAAGTAAATGGAATAGAATGTCAGTGTTCAGGATATGAATGCAGTGTTGAAGTTGATGCATCTTCTGCTACAATTACATATCAGTTAAATGATAGTGATGCAACTGTTGATCGATTAAGTGGCTTTAAAATTGATTTATTATCACAAGTTACAACTGTTAAAATTAAAGTTAGTAATACTTTGAATGGAGAAAAAGTTGAAAATACTTATAATGTAAATATTACTAAACATGAAAAGAAAAATGATTTTAGTTTAAAGACTTTAACAGTAAATGGTGAAAAAATTAATGTTGTAGATAGTATTGTGGTTTATAGTTATACTAGTTTATATGATGCTGAAAAAATTGTGATAGAGGCAACTACTAATGATAGTAATGCTAAAGTAATAAAAGAAAATGAATATCCTTTTGCACTAACGGAAAGTAGTTTAGCTGTTGATTTTTATGTTCAAGCTGAAAATGGCGAGAAAGAAACATATCGCATTGTGGTAACTAGGGGGGTAAAACCCAATACAACTTTAAAAAGCATAAAAGTTGATCATGGAAAAATTGATTTTGATGAGAATACTTTTGAATATAAGTTTAATGTTGAGTATGGTATTAACGAGATTCAGGTTGAAGCTATTCCTAAAAATGGTGATGCTAAGGTCGAAATAATTAATAATCCATTGGTAGTTGGTGAAAACGAAATAAAAATCACCGTTACCAATGGTAAAAACAAAAGTGAATATTTGCTTTTGGTTACAAGAGAAGAAAATATTGATAAGTCAGTAGCTAATTTAAAAAAATTAAATATACGTGAGTACCCTAAACTTGATTTTAATGAAAATGTTTTAGATTATACATTATTTTTTAATAAAATACCTGAAAAATTAAATATAGAAGCTTTGGCTAAAAATAGTGATTCACAAGTTGATATTTTAGAAAATGAAGGGTTAAAAGACGGAAGTACGGTTATTGTTCGAGTTACATTAGAGTTAGAAGAAAATACTATTACAAGAGATTATACTTTGAAATTAAAAACTCAGAAGGAAATGCATGATAATAAAACTGTTATTTTAATATGTATTATTTGTCTTACAATAACAATTATTATTTTAGGTATTTTAGAAATACACAGTAAAAGGTGTGAAAAAAGAAAATATTTAAAGAAAATATTGGAATTACGTCATAAAAAAGAAAGTAGAAGAAAAGAAGAAAAAAAGAAAAAAGTTAAAGAAGAAGAAATTGAAATTATATAAGAATTAGAAGGGAGTTATTATGTTTAGAAAAATGGATAAAACATTGCTTTTTACTAGTGTTATTTTACTAATAATTGGTTTAATTATGGTATTTTCATCTAGTAATGTTACAAGTTTTATGAAATATAAAACAACGCCATATCATTTTTTTAATCGTCAATTATTCTTTTTAATTGTTAGTTTAATTTCTAGTTTTATTATTATTCGTTTCAATACTAGAACATATGCTTATGCAAGTTGGTTGGCTATTCTTGCCTTAATTGGTGTTTTAATTGCGGTTTTAGTATCAGGGAAAATGGTTAATCAAGCAAGGAGTTGGATAAGCATCTTAGGTATTCAATTTCAACCAAGTGAGTTTGTAAAAATAGCTTCGATTGTGTGGGTATCATCTCTTTGCACAGGTGCAGCTAAGCCAACTTTAAAAACTTATTTATTTATGTTTATGATAATAGGTGTTATTGCCATTTTAATTATGTTACAGCCAGACCTTGGTACTACGATTATTTTCTTAGCCATTATTTTTATGATGTTTATGGCATTAAATATATCACCTAAAATTAAAAGAAATATTATTATTACTATTTTGGGATTAGGGGTATTAGCTATTGTATTATTAATGAATAATGGAGTTCAAGTTTTCTTTGAAAGACAATTGGAACGTTTTGATTTCCAAAAACCATGTAGTGAAGAAAAGTTTTATTCAACTGGTACCCAATTATGTAATGGATATATAGCATTTAATAACGGTGGATTAACAGGATTAGGACTTGGTAATAGTACACAAAAATACCTATATTTACCAGAAGCATATACGGATTTTATATTTGCTATTACAGTTGAAGAGTTAGGATTTGTCTTATCAGTTATTATTCTGCTTTTAATGTTTATTGTTTTGTGGCGAATATTTATTATTAGTAAATATGCCAGTACTGAGCATGGCAAATTAATGTGTTATGGCATTTTTTGGTATATTTTGTTACATATTGTAGTTAATTTAGGTGGAATTATGGGGTTAATTCCGTTAACTGGCGTTCCACTTCCATTTTTATCATACGGTGGTTCATTCTTAATTTGCTTAGTCATATCCTTAACAATTGTTCAAAGGGTGGCAATTGAGACAAAACTATCTTGATATTTGTTGACAAACATATGATTTTTATTTAAAATAATAGATATAGAAAGCGGTGATAGTAATGAATAGAAATTTAATTAACTTGACACCAGAGGAAATTTTAAATAAAGAATTTAGAATTGATACTAGAGGTTATCGCTTAAGAGAAGTTGATCAATTTCTAGATGAGATAATTGCTGATTATCAAACTTTTAACAAAATAATTCTTGATTTGCAAAAAGATAAGGAAGAACAAACAGAAACTATTTTGAAATTAAAACAAGAAATTCGTGATTTGAAAACGACAGTTGAAATATCGCGAGGAACTTCTAATACACAAGAGGTTGGAAGCAATTTGGATATATTAAAACGCCTTTCACAACTTGAAAAAACAGTTTACGGAAGACGTGAATAAAAAATACTTTGACAAACGCTATACTTGGTATAGAGGAAAGTCCATGCTCACAAGAGCTGCGATGCTCTTAGTGTTTGTGCTAAGGGAAAAAATAACCTTAGGTAGCCTTTGGCTAACGGCTATGAAATAATCTAAGTCTTATGATATGATTAGAGTAATTATAAAAGTGCTATAGTGATGAAGAATCTGGAAACGGAGGAAGTGGAACATAGTAAACCCCGCAAGTGAGAAACCCAAATTTTGGTAGGGGAGCCTAGTAACTTTGGAAATGAACGAAGTTAGGGATCAGTTTTGATAGATAAATGTTTGTCACCCAAGTGGTACAGAACATGGCTTATAGAGTATTTTTTTTAAAAAAGAGGTGAATAGGGTGAAAGAACTAGGGGAAGAGTTCAGTATACTTAGAAAGAATAATGGTGTATCAAAAGAAGAAGCAAGTAATGATTTGGGGATTACCGAAAAAGAATTAGAGTGTTTAGAAAATGGTAATTTTAAAGTTTTTAAAGATGTATATGAGTTAAAAAAAATAATTCTTAACTATGCTAAATATCTTGGATTTCCAGAAAATCAAGTAGTTGACACCTTTAATGATTTTCTATTTGAAAAAACTTCTAAAATATCTAAATCAGATATCTTGGAAATTAAGAAAAAAGAAGAAGTAGAAGAAAAGGTTAGTTCACCATATACTAAATTAGGAAAGACTAGATATGATATTGCACCAATTGTTTTATTAATTGTTTTATTGATTTTTATTTCACTTGTAGTTTACTTAGTATTATCATTCTTAAAAAAAGATGATAGTGATATGGCTGTATTAAGAGGAAAAGAGGAGATTTGTTATGAACTTACCCAATAAAATAACATTATCGCGTATTTTTATGTCAATTTTGATTATTTTTCTTTGTTTATTTCCTTTTTATTCTTTAAATATTGAAATTCCTCAATATAATGTTAATGGTATTATTATTGATTTAAGATATATTATTAGTGGCGTAATCTTTATTATTGCATCACTTTCTGATTTTGTTGATGGAAGAATAGCTCGTAAAAATAATTTGGTAACTGATACTGGAAAAATATTAGATTCAATTGCTGATAAGGTATTAGTAAATTCTGTACTCATTATTTTTGCCAGTAATGGTTTTATTCATCCGGTAATAGCAGTTATTTATATTTTTCGTGATGAAGTTGTTAATGCCTTGCGAATTCATGCAGCCCGTCATGGTATTGTAGTAGCTGCAGGTATGAACGGTAAAATCAAAACATTTGCCATGATGGTAGGGTTATCGCTAATGTTTTTCTATAATTTACCATTTGAATTAATTAATGTTCGATTAGATGAGTTTTTAGTCTTCTTTGCTACAATAATGTCGATAGTTAGTGGAATCGAGTATTATAATAAAATAATGAAAATAAAAAAGATGTAAAATGATTGATAAAAAGAAAACCTTTGTGTACAATATATGGTGAGGAGAAAGTTATGTGGCATGATATATTAATGATTTTCATTGGTCTTATTCCGGGAATAATTATTGGATTTTTTATTTCTCGTACTGTGACCAAAAAGTATTTAAAGAAAAATCCACCAATTAATGAAGAAATGATTAAAACTTTAATGAGTGGTATGGGTAGAACCCCAAATCAAAAGCAAGTAAATCAAATGATGAAGCAAATGCAAAAATATATGTAAAACGAATGAAAGATAATAATAGATACTTGATTTATAGAAAGTGATTGTTTGATGTAAAATCACAATCAGGCCTATTTATCTACTTTCAAGTGGATTTAATAAATCCCGGCTAGAACCGTTATTAAAATTAAGAAAGAAAAGGATGGTACCGCATTTTTATGCTCCTTGTGTACGATTCTTTTTTGTGTTAAAGGAGGAATTATGCTAGAAAATTATTTTATAGAAGAAGAGTATGAAAAACTTAAAAAATCAGATGATTTAATTTTTAAAAGTTTAGAAATTGTAACGAAACTATTTAATGATAAAGATGATAAAGGTGGACTTCCATACGTTATTCATCTATTAAAAGTATATTCCGGTGTATCGGATTATACTGAAAAAGTTTGTGCTTTACTTCACGATGTTATTGAAGATACAAATGTTACCTATGATGATTTAAAAAAAGTTGGCTACAATGATGAAATTCTTAGTATTTTAAATATTCTTACTAAACTAAAAGGTGAAGATTATCAAAAATATATTGAAAGAATAATAAATAGTGGTAACATTCATGCGATGAATGTTAAACTGTCTGATCTTCGTCATAATATGGATGTATCTCGAATAAAAAATCCGAAGGCAAATGATTATGAAAGAATAACCAAAAGATATGAACCAGCGTATGAAAAAATATATAATAAAATAATAGAGATGGAGAAATAAAATGTTAGATATTAAATTTGTAAGAGAAAATAGTGAAATTGTCAAAGAAAATATTAAAAAGAAATTTCAAGATGAAAAGCTTCCATTAGTTGATGAAGTTATTCGTCTTGATAAAGAATACCGTGAAATTAAAACAAAATTAGATGATTTACGAAGTGAACGAAATAAAAAGTCAGCATCTATTGGTGGTTTAATGCGAGAAGGTAAAAAAGAAGAAGCTGAAAAAATCAAAGATGAAGTGGCTAAAATAAATGATGAAATATCTAAAAGTGAACATCAAGAACCAGAATATGAAATGCAAATTAAGAAAATTATGATGACTATTCCAAATATCATTGATGAAAGCGTTCCTATTGGCCGTGATGACTCTGAAAATGTAGAAATAGAGAAATTTGGTGAACCACTTGTTCCAAATTATGAAATTCCATATCATGCTGATATTTTAGAACGTATGAATGGACTTGATAAAGAGGCATCTGGTAGGACAAGTGGAAATGGTTTTTACTATTTAATGGGGGATGCAGCAAGACTTCATGAAGCGATGATTGCTTATGCTCGTGATTATATGATTAATGCGGGATTTACATATTGTATCCCACCTTTCATGATTCACTCAGATGTGGTTAATGGTGTTATGTCTTTTAAAGAAATGGAAAATATGATGTATAAAATCGAGGGTGAGGACTTATATTTAATTGGCACAAGTGAACATTCAATGATTGGTAAGTTTAAAGATCAAATAGTAAAAGAAGATATGTTACCTATCACTTTAACAAGTTATTCACCATGTTTTAGAAAAGAAGTAGGAGCTCATGGTATTGAAGAACGCGGAATATATCGTGTTCATCAATTTGAAAAACAAGAAATGGTAGTATTATGTAAACCAGAAGATTCTATGAAATGGTATAATAAAATGTGGGATTTATCAGTTGGATATTTTAGAAGTCTTGAAATCCCTGTTCGTACATTGGAATGCTGTTCAGGTGATTTAGCTGATTTAAAAGTAAAATCATGTGACGTTGAAGCTTGGAGTCCAAGACAAAAAAAATATTTCGAAGTAGGAAGTTGTTCAAATCTTTCAGATGCCCAAGCCCGTCGTTTAGGAATTCGTACTAAAGGTGATAAAGCAACATATTATGTTCATACATTAAATAATACTGTAGTAGCTTCACCACGTGGGTTAATAGCTTTCTTAGAAAATCATTATACTGAAGATGGTAGAATTACTATTCCGGAAGTTCTAAGACCATATATGGGTGGTAAAAAGGAAATAATTTTGAAATAATGTAGTTACCTACATTTTTTCTTTTTGAGAACATAAGTGATGTTTAAAAAAAAATCACAGTAAATGCAATGATGACAAAATATAAATGAATCTTTTATTGGATTCATTTTTTTACATTATTTGACATTATAGTTACTATTTGTTCTTTGATACTAATGAAAAGATAAATATTCTTTGATATAATTAAAATAAGGAAGTAGGTGGTTACATGAAAAAAATAAAATATATTATTGTTTTTGTTGTATTACTATTTACTTTAAATGTTAATGCTTTAGGTAGAAATGATTCTAATTTGAGAAATCGCAATAATTGTGAAAAATTTGAACTAGCTAAGGCTAATACTGATGGAACAATAACCAGTGTTACGTGCTTTCAAGACTATAATACCGCCAAAAATAAGATGAATGAAGAAAAAGATAATTCATTAATAATTTTCGAAAGAAGTAATGGTATTACTAAAATAATTGATGCAAAATATGCACTTGTCTATTTAGATCGAGGAGATGTACTTACTTATTTATATAGTAGTAATAGTTTAAAATCATCACTTACTTATATGAATAATGCTTCATCATATGGGGCAACTGATGCTGCTCTTTTAGAAATTAATTATAGTAATAAGGCAGCTAAAATTCGCATTGGTGGAGTAACTGGCTGGGTTAAAAGTGGTGAGTATACTATCATTCCCATTAATTGGGTTAAGACGAGTTCTTATTATAAAATAAGTGATAATGGCATAGCACATTATTATGCTAAAGATATTGAGACAAGTAATTATACACAAGCGAGTAGATTACTTGGGCCAAAGCCTGATAATATTGAAAATGGTAATTATAAAAGTTATGATGGTATATATTTCTATGATGATTTCTCTCAAATGATTGATGACTATCGTATGAATCAGCATGACTTAGCAATCAATAAAGAAAATGCATATTATAATTATTATTTATATCTACCACATCGTAGTAAAACCAATTATGACATTGATGATATAGATTCATATCTTAGAAATGTTCTTAATTTTAAGGGTAGTTTATATGGTAAATATTTAACAAATAATAATTCAGTAATGTATGGTACAGCTGAATATTATATGTATGCGGAAAAGCTATATGGGGCTAATGCATTATCTATTTTTAGTTTAGCGCGTAATGAATCAGCTAATGGAAGAAGCTCCATTGCTTATAATAAAAATAATATTTTTGGTCATAATGCTGTTGATGGTGCAGCCTATTCTAGTGCAACAGGTTATCTTGATGTAAGAAGTAGTATTTATACTCATGGATATGGATATATTAATTATGGCTATGCCCGTGTTTCAGATTCTCGATACAATGGAAGTCACTTTGGTAATAAAAATACTGGAATGAATGTAATGTATGCAAGTGATGTATATTGGGGAGAAAAAGCAGCCAATTATTATTATTCTTTTGATAAGGATAATGGTTTACTTGATTATAATTATTATCAATTGATTATTTCTAATGCTAGTGGAGTTAATGTAAGGAGTGGACCAAGTACAAAAAATAACAGTGTATATAGTATTAAAAAAACTGGTATTCCATTTATTGTCTTAGAAGAAGTGGAAGGAGAGACAATTGATGGTAATAATATTTGGTATAAAATTCAATCAGATTCAAACATAACTTCCTCAGGTAATTTAATTGCTTCCAATAGTTCAACTTGGCCAGAATATAATTGGGATGGTGCTTTATATGTTCACTCTAATTATTTCACTAAAATTAATGATGGTAAGAAAAATGAAAATAATTATCATCGTCCAAGCGAAGTAAAAAAAGATATTAATAATTATCAAATAATTACTAATGCTTCTAAAACAACTTATGAACCAGAAGTAGGATTATTAAATACGGATAAAGACTATTACTACACATCGACTTTATTAGAAAAAAAAGGAACAATAAAAAAGAATAGTTTAGTGGTTATTCTAGAAAAGGTTATAAATGGCGATAATATTAATTATTTAGTAATTACAGATTACTCAACATGTCAAAAAGCATGGATTAGCAGTAATGATGTAAAAATCCTAAAAAAGGATTTATTAAAAGTTGATATAAGTGAAGCTAAAGGAACAATTGCTGTTCTTAGTAGTCCAGATGGCTCTAAAGTATTAGATATTTATAATGGTAATTTCTTACCAATAGTTGACAAGGTTTTAAAAAATGGTAAAACATATTTAAAAGTCGAATATAAAATAGTTAATGAATTATTATATGGCTATGTTGATAGTAGTATAAGTAATATTTCTTATACTTTAAATTATCTTAACGTAGCTCCTATGATTAGTGCTTCTAATCAAACAGTTATTGTAAATGAAGAGTTTAATCCTTTGATGGGAGTTACTGGAAGTGATAACGAAGATGGTGATATAACTGATAAAATTAAAGTAGAATCTAATAATGTAGATATAACTAAACCAGGCGAATATGAAGTTAAGTATTCTTTAACTGATTCATTTGGTGATATTGTTTATAAAGTAATCAAAGTTAGTGTAATTAAGAGAACTACAACTTCGGCATTATTTATGTATAATGGATTAGAACATGTTAAAGATAATATCTTTAATTTTAAGGGCTTTATTGGAGTTAAAGGAGAAGATAATGTTAATACAAATAAAGAAATTATTTTCATAAATGAGTTAACTAATAAAGAATATAGTTTCCCACTTTCTAGTTGGGAAGACTATCCATATGAAATGACCAGTGTTGATGATAAAGTAAAATATGATTATCATGATGGATGGTTTAATACTGACATTGATTTATCAAGTGATAAATTACCAAATGGTGATTATAAAATATATGTTAAATGTATGACAAAAGATAAGGAAGCTATGACTCTTTTCACTAATATTGCTTATATGGATATGGAAAGACGTGCTAAAGGAAATAATCGCGAGTTTATGATTGATGTGGATTATAGTACGGTAAATAGTCCATTAATTATTAAAGTTCGTGAAAGTTTAATTAGTTTAGATGTTCCAAAAACTAATGACCCAATGTATAATTTCTTTACAAGTATTAAACTAGAAAATAATAATTTGTCACTAAGAGGAACAAGTCATAATGTGGGAGTTAGTCTAGGTTTAGATGATTCAGTAGAAAGAAAATTAGTTTTAGAAAATAAAGAAACATTTAAGTATTATGAATTTGATTTAGGAAGCATTACTAGTGGTGATTATACAGTAACACTACCTGTAAGTGATAATTGTGATAAAACCAAAGCATGGTATGATAACACAGTAGATTTATCGACTGTAGAAAATGGTCAGTACACTTTGTATATTAAGAATACAGTTAATGGTATTACTTATTTTGGTGAATTAATAGATGTTTCATATACAGATTTTACTAAAATTAATAACGACAATTATATTTTAAAAAGAAATGATAATATTCGATTAAGATTAGAACTAGAGGTAAAAAAATAATAGTAAAAAAACTATTATTTTTTTTCGACATTTTTTTTTATTAGCCTTTGTTATTATTATAATGTGAGGTGATAATATTAAGAAAAATATTGGAATTATTTTATTATCAGTTGGTTTGGCTTTGTTTTTTTCAAAAGCTATGTTTACTAGTTACGAAAACGAAAAAGTAATGACAAGTGATGGGAATATTTATTTGTTACAGTATGGTTCTTTCATTAATAAGGAGGTAATGAGTGAAAATATTAAAAGGTTAGAAGACTATTTAATTTATGAGGTTGATAGTAAATACTATGTTTATTTAGGAGCTTTTACTAATTTAGAAACAGCTAAGAAGATGCAAAAAGTTTATGAAAATGAAAATGTTTTCACTTATATTAAGAATGACTATTTAGGAAACACTGATGTTATAAAAAAAATCAACAAATTAGATAATGATTTAATAAAAGAAGATGATTTTATTAAAATGAAAGAAATTAATAAAAATATTTTAGAACTAATAAAAAATAGCATATCTTAATAGTGGTGATAGTATGAAAATAAAAGAAATACCTAAAATGGAAAGGCCAAGAGAAAGACTTCTTACATATGGTGTAGAAAATATTAGTAATGAAGAACTCTTAGCTATAATTTTAAAAACTGGAACAAAAAAATATTCTGTTAAAGAAATGGCTGGTTTAGTTTTAAAAAAAATAGATTCAGTTAATAATTTAGAAAATATTAATATTAATACTTTTAAGGATATTGACGGATTAGGTATAGTGAAAACTATTGAACTAATGGCTTCAATTGAATTAGGTAGACGTATTTTTCTTTTGAAACAAGATGGAATTAAAATTACATATGACAGTGCTGATGTAATTTATAACGAGCATCGGTTATTATTCAAGGGAAAGAAACAAGAATATTTTTATTGTTTGTATTTAGATAATCGTAATAATTTGATTGAAAGGAAATTGTTATTTATGGGAACAATTAATCGCAGTATTGTCCATCCACGAGAAATTTTTAAGGAAGCATATCTTACTTCATCTTCTAAAATTATTTGTATGCATAACCACCCTAGTGGTGATGTTACTCCTAGTATGGAAGATATTAGACTAACAAAGTCATTAATTGAAATAGGTAAGCTACAAGGAATAAATGTCTTAGACCATTTAATTATAGGAGATGATAATTACTATAGTTTTTATAGTGAAAGAAAGGACTTGTTTATTTGAAAAAATCCTAGATTTAGGGATTTTTTTTCTAAAAATAATATCTAAAAACTACAATAGTTTGAATAAAATTATTATTATTTTTTTTTATTTATTTTAGAAAAATAATTTTTTCTCTATAAAAACATACTTTTTTAAAATTTTTTGTGTCAAAAAATGTCAATATATGTTGATGTTATATCAGTAGTAATTGTAATATAGTGAGACATCGAGGGGGGGATTAGTATCTTGTGTTAAAAATTACAAGAGTTTTTGAAAAAAAAGAATATAAAAAAAATATTGGAACAAGATATATAAGAAGTATAAATGAGTCCAATAAAGTATTAGAGTGTGAGAATTGTTTTCAATTCAAAAAATAATAAACTAAAAAGAGGTATGTAAGGAGGTTATATGAAAAAAAAGTTCTTAGTTTGTATTTTATTACTAATTTGTTTAGGCCGTTTTAATGTTAAGGCCGATAATGAAGTTACTGATGTTAACGTTTTGCCAAATCAAGCAGATGTTAGTGATTTAAATGAAGAATCATTGAGTGAATCGACTGATGAAAACGATAATAGTGATGACCAAAGGAATTTAGTAGATAACGCTCCATCACAAAATATTACTAATGAAAACGATAAGATTATGAATGAAGATGCTTCATCTAGTGATGAAACTACTACAGATGATAATCAAACATTAACAAGTGATAGTGATATAAAGAAAGAGTTACCAGCGTCATCTATAGAGCAATCTGATAATAATCAATCTACTGATTCTGGTGATGATTTAGCAAATGATTCTGGTGATGATTTAGCAAATGATTCTGGTGAGAATTTAGTAAAAGATGGTAATGAATTATTAACAAATCCTAGTGATAATGTAGAGGAAACAACAGATAGTAACGAATCAAGGTGGCATGTTAAAGAACCATCAAAGCTAACAACAAGTGAAGGTATTATTATTGAATATAATTTTGATAATTTTGACTTTGATTATGATGAATGGGTTTTGAATGGCATTGATGTTAATGTTACGATTCCAAGTGATTATGATCAAGATGAAGTTATAATTGCCCCAAAAGTATTTGATCAAATTGCTAAGGAACTTGGTTATCCCAATAATTTGTATTTCAGTGGCTATATTCAAGCAGCTGATGGTATAAAGTTTAATATTAAGATAACAAATCTTTCTAAATATAATTATAATTATGTTAAAGAATCATTTGTTGTATATCCAAAAGAAAATCTTGTTTATACTAAGGTTACTGATAATGAAGTTAATGGTACTGATGAAAAAGAATTATATAATGAAAGAACACTTGGTGAAAACCATCACGTAAGAAGACTTTATAATACAGCTCTTAGAGCTTTAATCCCTGGATTACAAAGTAGAAGTCCATCAGGATATAATAATTTGTTGACTGATGAATTAATAAATGATGCTTTGATTGCAAAGGGTTATGAGAATGGTATTAATGACTATGGACAGTATCTATTAGATTTTTATAATGATCGATATGGAACTAACTATACAAACTTAGATAATTTTCCTGATGGAATAATTAGAGAAATATTAAGTGATAAAAATCCATATTTAAGTAGTAATAGTGCATATGATAGTCTTGGTATTTCACCATGGAGTACAGGAAGATATCCTGATACAGTTGAAGATATTTTAAATCGTGTAAATACTAAACAAAATACAAAACATTATGAGTCGTTAGAAGAGTTTATTGTTGATTTCTACAATAATAAATATAATGAAAACGCTACAAGGCTTGTGGAATTAAGTGATGAAGCTTTAGATGATTTCTTTCAAAGAAATGGTGTTGAATCATCTCCTAATATTCATGAGACCAATAATCAAGTTAATGTCTTGGCCTATAATTATTTCTATAATAAAGGATTAACATTTGGATTTGAAGATGATGATATTCCTTCAACTGGTGATGATTCAGAAAATTATGCAATAGGTGAATATAGTAGAAATGTTGGTATGGGTGATGCTGGAATTGAAAAAACAGCTAAGGTATTAGATTCAAATACAACAGTTGATATTTCAAATGTAAAAGTTATTTCAAGTGGTAGGTATATTTGCAATGCATTTATAAGCTATGAGTTTATGATTGATTTTCAATTTGCCTATACTGCTCAAAAAAGTAATATTATTGTTAATTACTTAGATATTGATACACTAGAAAAACTTGCAGATGAAATTGAAAAAGTTGATAAGATTGGTGCAAGTTATGAGACTGTTTTAGAGGAATTTGATGATTATAAGTTTGTAAAAGTTGATGGTGAAACATCAGGTACATATAAAAAGGATACAATTTATGTTACATATTATTATCAAAAAATCACTTCCATTGTAGGACAAAAAAAATGGGAAGATAATGATAATCAAGATGGTATTCGTCCTCAAACAGTTACTATTAACTTATTAGCTGATGGTGAAAAAACCCAAACAGCTACATTAAGTGAAAGAAATAAGTGGTCTTATAGTTTTCCTGAATTACCTGTATATAACAATGGAAAAGCAATAGTTTATACAATTACGGAAAATCCAGTAGATGGCTATACAGCGAGAATTGATGGTTTTAATATTACAAATATCCATGTTCCAAAAGTTACTAAAGTAACAGTAACTAAAGTATGGGATGATAGTGACAATCAAGATGGTGTAAGACCTGATAGTATAACTGTAACTTTAAGCAATGGACAAACTGTTATTTTAAATGAAGAAAATGATTGGACAGCTTCAATTGATAATTTACCAATGTATCATGATGGAGAAAAAATTAATTATACATGGCAAGAAGAGGATTTTGATGACTATGAATTAACAAGTAATACAGTAGATGCAACAGGATATATTACAACTATTACAAATACTCATAAGCCAAGTAAAATTGATATAACAGTAAGTAAAATTTGGCATGATGATGGTAATGGAACAGGAAAACGTCCAGAAAATATTTCGGTTACTTTACTAGCTGATGGTGAAGAAGTTACGACAATTACTTTAACAGGTGATGATAATTGGCAGTATACATTTAGTGATTTAAATGCTTATAAGAATGGTCAAAAAATTATGTATAGTGTCGTTGAAAATAATGTACCTGATGGTTATGTTGTAGCTTATGAAGGTGATATGGATACTGGCTTTATAATCCATAACGGATTAGGTCAAGGTGGAGATATACCACCAATAAATCCACAAACCGGTGATAATATTTTCCTATATTTAATAACATTAGTATTAAGTGTTACAGGAATTGTTTTTGGAAAATTATACATTAAAAAATTTAATTAAAAGCAAAATAGACTAGCAAACTAGTCTATTTTCATTAAAATGGTGATGAAGATGAAAAAAAATAAGCATATTATTATTAATATATTTATGATAATTTGTATAATTGTAATGCTTTATTCAGCTATTAATCTTTCCTTAAGATATTTTGGTATAAAGCGAAATATGGTAATTAAAGAAGAAATTAGTGAATTAATAAATGAATCGAGTGTTGCTGCTTTAAAATTAGAACCCAAAATTGATTTTGCCAAACTCAAAGAAAAAAATAAAGATATTGTTGGTTATTTAAAAGTGAATGGTACTAATATTGATTATGTGGTTGTTAAAGGAAATGATAACAGTTTCTATTTAAAGCATAATTTATATAAAGAATATAGTCTTCCAGGATGGATATTTATAGACTATCGAAATAGGCTCGATGGACAAGACAAAAACATTATTATTTATGGACATAATACTACTGATGGTAGTATGTTTGGTACATTAAAAAATGCAATAACAAAGGAATGGTTTGAAAATAAAAATAACCATATAATTAATTTGGTTTTAGAAAATCGAATACTTAAATATCAGGTTTTTTCTACATATACTGTTAAAGTAGAAGACTATTATATTAGTACATATTTTAAAAATAATAATGATTTTGGAAAATTTGTTAAAACACTTCAAAATCGCTCATTTTATGATTATCAGGTAGATGTTAATGGTGATGATAGTATATTAACTCTTTCAACATGTACTACTAGTCGAACAAGTCGTATGGTTTTACATGCAAAACTTATTGATATAAGTTATTGAAATAAACATAAAAAAATAATAATTTATTGTTGATTTAATTGTTACAAAATTGTATAATGAAATTATAGTTGGGATTTGGTTAGTGTGGAGGAATAAATGAAATCAAAAATTTTAGGAATAATTTTGTTAGTACTAGCCTTTATTTGCTTTGGTATGTATTTTGTCTATGGAAGTAAACCAAGTAATTATATTGTTACTTTCGATAGTGATGGGGGAAGTATCGTTCAAGAACAAGTTATTAATAGTGGAGAAAAAGTTACTAAGCCAATAGATCCCGTTAAAGAAAATAATGATTTTATTGAGTGGCAATTAAATGGCATTTCATATAATTTTGATAGTGCTGTTAATAGTGATATGACATTAAAAGCTCTTTGGCAACCATATGTTGTTCACGCAATAAAAACCACACTTGATGGCACTGAATATACAGCTGATGTACGCGATGGAATGCAAATTAATATTGAAAATTTCAGTTTTCCTAATAAAGAAGGCTATCGTGTAGCATTATACAATGAAAATGGGGATGAGTTTGATATAAATCTACCAATTACTACAGATTTAGTATTAACAGCTAAATATGTTGAAATCAAGACGTTTACTGTTAAGTTTGATAGTAATGGTGGAACACGAGTTAATGATGTGAAGGTAGAAGAAACAAATCAAGTAACAGAGCCAACAACAACAAGAGATGGTTATATTTTTGATGGTTGGTATCTAAATAATGAAAAGTTTGACTTTGCAACGCCAATTAGCAAAAATATTACGCTAAAAGCAAAATGGAATGATGGTGTTAAGTATACTGTTACATTTACTGTTGATGGAAATGATTATAAAAAAGTTGAAGTGAGAGAGAATACTCAAGTAAGCAAACCAGAAAGTCCAAAAAAGAAAGGTAGTAAATTTGTTGAATGGCAGCTAGATGGAAAAACTTTTGATTTCAATACAAAAATAACAGGTAATCTTACATTAACATCTGTTTTTGAAGAAGTTAAGTCATATACTGTTAAGTTTGATAGTGATGGTGGTTCAAGTGTTAAATCACAAGAGGTACCTGTTGGGGATAAAGTAACTAAGCCAACAAATCCAACAAAAACGGGTTATAATTTTATTGAATGGCAGCTAAATGGTAAAGCTTATGACTTTAGTAAAGTAGTGGAAGAAAATCTTACATTAAAAGCTAAATGGGAAAAAGAAAAAAATAAATATACTGTAACTTTTGATAGTAATGGTGGTAATAATATAAATAGTCAAACTGTTGTAGAAGGAGAAAAAGCTACTAAGCCAAGTAGTCCAACTAAATCAAATCATATTTTTGAAGAATGGTTATATGAGAATAAAACATTTGATTTTACTACACCAATTACTAAAAATATTACACTTACAGCTCGTTATCGATTACTAAAAAATTATACTGTTACCTTTGATACTGATGGTGGTAGCACAGTTGCTAATCAGACAGTAATTGAAGGAAATAAAGTTGTAAAACCAGCTAATCCTACAAAAGATAATTTTACTTTTGGTGGATGGGTATTAGATGATAAGCCATACGATTTTAATAGTGTTGTTAATAAAGATTTAACTTTAAAAGCAGTATGGCAAAACGGACCATCAACGCCTGATGTTCCAAGTGAAGATGAATCAACAAAAGGCTAATTTAGCCTTTTTTTCTTGTTTTAATATGTTATAATATTGTCTATGAAGTGTTTAGGAGAAGAATATGAATATATATAATTATATTGAAAATATTAGTGATAAAGAAATTAGTGAAGTAAGTACATTAGATGCTCTGATATTCACAAGAATTTCCTATATTCATTTTGAATGTATTCAAAATCAATTACCTATAAAAATTCAAGAATTATCGCAATTTTTAAAAGATATTCATACCACTAAACAAGATACTAAGTTAATTAATTATTTAAGTAAAACAAAGCGTTTTCGAAATATCGTTATTGACCGTTGTCAAAATATTTCTAATCCATCAAACGATGAAATGTTTACAGCTATAACAATTAATTTAGGTAATGATGTAGTTTTCATTGCCTTTCGTGGAACAACGAGAAATATTTATGACTTTAAAGAGGATATGAATATGTCTTTTAAAATAGTTCCATCATGCTATGATGCACTTGATTACCTTGAAAAAGAAAGAAAAAAACGTAAAATATATATAGGTGGCCACTCCAAAGGAGGTCATTTAGCAATGTATGCTGCATCGCATGCATCTTTTAGTGTTCGTCATAAAATAGTTAAAATATATAATTTTGATGGTCCAGGATTTTTAACGATTGACAAGCATTTGATGAAAATACAAAATAAAATAATTAATTATTTTCCCGAAGGTAGCATTGTTGGAAGAATTATGCATAATATATCTCCAATTATTGCAATTAAAACAACTAAATCTGGTATCGAAGCACATAATATTTATAACTGGAAAGTAGAAAATAATAATTTGGTAGTAGGTCAATTAAATAAAAAAAGTGATGAATTTCATGAGGAATGTCTAAAGGTTTTAGAAGTAATTTCTAAAGAAAAAAGAGAAAATGTAATTAACTATCTTTTTACTTTAATGTTAAAAGGGGAGATTAAGAATATTAAGGAATTAAACTTAACTAAAATAAAAGAAATAGTTAATCAAGCACCACATTTATTAAGAAATGAAAAAGATGAATTGTTAAATTTCTTTAAGATTATGCTTAAATGTTGTTTTTTTGATTTAAATAAAAAAAAAGTGCGATTTTTACATTCCCAAAATAATATAATAAAAAATATAAGAAGTAAAGGAAAATAACTATTAAAATGTTCTTTACTTGTTTTTTTTTCTATAAAATAGTATAATTTCATTGAATGTGGAGAAAAATATGAAAATTACTAAGGATTATCAAGATTACGAAATAATTGATACAAGTTATGGAATGAAGTTGGAAAGGTGGGGAAAAATCTATCTTTTAAGACCGGATTCACTTATTATGTGGGATAATGGTGAATTAGAAAGTAATTACCGTGATATAATACATAGTGTTTATTATCGAAGTAATACTGGTGGAGGACATTGGGAAGATAAAAAAAATGTCCCAAGTAGTTGGATTATTTCATATCATGATTTAAAATTTAATATTAAGAAAATGGGATTTAAGCATACTGGTTTATTTCCTGAACAAGCATATAATTGGAACTATATAAGAGATAAAATATCGCATGAAAAACGTGAAATTAGTGTTTTAAACTTGTTTGCTTATACTGGTGGTGCTACAGTTGCTGCATTAAAAGCAGGAGCTAAAGTTGTTCATGTTGATTCAGCGAGAGGAATGGTTGATTGGGCTAAAGAAAATGTTAGAATCAATAATTTAGATGAAACAAAGGTTCGTTATATTGTTGATGATGTTTTAAAATTTGTTAAGAGAGAAATTAGACGAAATCATAAATATGATGTTATTATTATGGATCCGCCTTCATTTGGACGAGGGGCTAATGGTGAAGTTTGGAATATTGAGAAAAATCTATATGAATTGCTTGTTTTATGCCAAGAATTATTAAGTGAACAGCCATTATTTATGTTAGTAAACTCATATTCTGGTTTATCTCCAATTCTATTAGAAAATATATTGAAATTAGTTAATAAATGTGAAAATGCGGTAATATCTAGTGATGAAATAGGACTACCTATAAGAGAGAATAACTTAGTGTTACCATGTGGTATTTATGGAAGAATTGACTATGAATAAATTAAAGATTCTATATGAAGATAATCATATCATTGTTGTTGTTAAGCCTCGTGATATCTTAAGTCAAAGTGATAGTACTAATGATTTGGATATGTTGACAATAATTAAAAAATATTTAAAAGAAAAATACCAGAAACCAGGGAATGTCTATTTAGGACTTGTTCATCGACTTGATCGCGTAGTAGGTGGGGTAATGGTTTTTGCTAAGACATCGAAAGCAGCTTCAAGATTATCGGAATGTATTCGAAAAAATGAAATGCATAAAGTTTACTTGGCTATCGTTCATGGCAAAGTAAAAGATAAAGATACCTTTATTGATTATTTAAAGAAAACGGATGATTTTAATACTATTGTTTCTAATTCTAAAGAAGGTAAATATGCCGAACTATCTTATGAATTAATAGAATACAATAAAGAACTTGATTTAAGTTTGGTTAAAGTATATTTAAAAACAGGAAGACATCATCAAATACGCGTTCAATTTGCTAGTCGTAATCATCCTTTAGTTGGTGATAATAGATATGGAAAGGATAATGAAAAACGAATTGGTTTATGTGCTTATAAATTATCTTTTATTCATCCTACTAAAAAAGAACGACTTTCATTTACTTATTTACCTGATGAACAACCTTTTAATTTGTTTGATATAAAAAAAACTGTTCAATTGTAACAGTTTTTATATACGGTTTTTTAAAATACGACTTGTATTCATAAAGTTTAATTTAGCTACCTCTTTAAGCTTATTTTCTCCATATTTTTCAACAATTTCTTGTCCTATTATGTCAACTTCTTTACCAGCTCCTTTAGGAAGTGGTATGTGAAGATTATCACAAATTTTATCGAATTCCTTAATAAATAAGTAACGACTTATGATACTTGCACAGGCAACTGATAAACATTTATCTTCGGCTTTTGTCATAAAAGTAATATTTCTTTGTATTTCCTTAGCGTCTTTGATGTATTCATAATAGCGATTTTCTTTAGCAAATTCATCCACTATAATATAGTCATATTTTGGATGTTCTTCATTAATCATTTGATATAGAACTTTATTATGCAAAATTGCTTTAATCTTATTCATGTTATAATCATGACTGTGATATTTATTGTAATCAAGATTATTTAAAATAACACTTTTATATTTGACGCGCTTGGCAATTAAAGGGGCAATTTTCATGATTTTTTCGTCACTTATTTTTTTACTGTCCATAACACCTAATTCATCTAAATAGGCAATATCATCTTTCGTAACATAAGTACTAGTTACTATAATTGGACCAAAGTAGTCACCAGTTCCTACCTCATCACTTCCAACACTATTAATATTATGATAAATATTGTCTTCTTTTTTAATATCAGACTTTAAAGTTGTTTTACTCTTTTTTTCGCTATTCGTAACAATAGCAGTTCCAGAGTTAATTTTTTCTGTTTCAATCCAATATTCTGACGCAATATCAGCATCATTTCCTTGAAATACAGCCTTACCACTAGTATATAAAGTAACAACAGTGTCTCCGTCATCGGCTTGAAAAAAGGAATACTGCGGAACTTTTTCTCGCATCATATCATGATAGAATTCTTTCATCATTTCTTGTGTTTTTGCGCATGTCTTTAATGTTATAACCATTTACATCACCAAGGTAATTATAATATATTTTACAAAAAAAGGGAATAAAAAGGCTTGAGTTTTAATAAAAATATGTTACAATATTCATATATTGTTGATTGAAGGAGTAGAAGTTGTTACTTTTAAGAGAGATAGTGTGTGGTGTGAACTATTGAGGAAAGACTTTGAAGACATCAATCTTAAGACAATCGTATGATTTGCGTTAAAAATAAAAGTGCAGAAGAGTCTGAACTAAGGTGGTACCGCGAATAATCGTCCTTAGATGTCAGGGCTCTTTTTAATTTTTGAGGAGGAAAAATGATAAAGAAAATTAATGCTAAAGAATTAAAAAATTATTTTGGTCAGAAAATTGAATTTTCGGGTTTTGTAGATACTATTCGTGATAAAAAATGGGTGCAATTTGTAATTCTTCGCGATGAAACTGGCCTTGTTCAAATGACGCTTGAAAAAAGTGATGAAAAAAATAAAAATATGGTTGAATTAATAAGTAATTTAGCTCTTGAAAGTACTGTTAAGGTTAAGGGTATAGTTCTTGAGAATGATGCTGTTAAGTTAAATGGTATGGAGTTAATCCCTGATGAAATCGAAGTAACAAGTGTTAGTGCTAATGAATTACCTTTTAATTTTAATGATTTAACAAATGTAAACTTAGATACTCGTCTTGATAATCGCTTTATTGATTTAAGGAATGAGAAAAATATGAAAATTTTTCAAATTCAAAGCAGTCTTGTTCGATATATGCGAGAATATTTATACCAGAATAAATTTACGGAAATTCATACGCCAAAGTTTATAGGTGCTGCTAGTGAAAGTGGTAGTGAGGTCTTTGAAGTAAAATATTTTGATAGACTTGCCTATCTTGCACAAAGTCCACAATTCTATAAACAGATGGCTATTGCGTCAGGAATGAATAGGGTATTTGAGGTGGCACCATGCTTTAGAGCGGAGAATTCTAATACATCGCGTCATGCAACCGAATTTACAAGTTTTGATGTGGAGTTTAGCTATATTAATAGTTTTCAAGATGTTATGACAATGGAAGCGGAAATGATTACTTTTGCACTTACTAAAACATTAGAAGAATGGAAAGATGACATTAAGAATGTTTTTGGTGAAGAGGTTATTTTTCCAACACTACCTTTTCCTCAAATGCGTCTTAAAGATGTTTATCAAGAACTTGAAGAAAGATATGGCTATAAAGTGGATGAGAGTGAAAAAAATGATTTGACAACAGAAGCTGAAAAATTAGTGTATCAATTAGCCAAAGATAAATATAATCATGAGTTTATGTTTATAACCGATTATCCTGCTGAGAAAAGGGCTTTTTACCATATGCGTGATGAAAACGGTGTATTACAGGGATTCGATCTTATTTGGCGAGGTGTAGAAATTACTACAGGAGCTCAAAGAGAACATCGTTATGAAAAATTGTGTAAAGTAGCTAAAGAAAAAGGATTAGGTGAGGATGTTAAGTTTTATCTTGAATTTTTCAAATATGGTTGTCCTCCTCATGGTGGTTTCGCAATTGGAATAGATCGATTCACTATGCTACTTTTAAATATTCCAACGATTAAAGAATCAATGTTCTTATTCCGTGGTCCTAATAGACTAAATCCATAGGTACAATTTATCAATAATTATGATTGAAAAAAGGGTAGTGATACTCTTTTTTAGTTTATGAAAAAAGAGCTTTAGGAAAGCTCTTAATATTCTTAATGGTGCTTGTCAAGGGACTCGAACCCTTACATCAATTGATATACGATTTTGAGTCGTACGCGTCTACCAATTCCGCCACACAAGCAACTACTAAGAATTATAACATAAAAAAGTCTTCGTGTACATATTTTTAATTAATTATTATACAGTCTATAGACATTTAAACTTGGTTTATTCATAAAACGCATGTGATTTTTCGTTCCCAGACCACTGCTAATATATATTTTACTATTTTTTTCTTCATAGTAATTATTTAGATGCTTATCTGTTCCAAGTAATGGTAAATTGAATAATCTAATTTCTCCACCTAAATTATGACCTGCTAAAATAATATTAGATGATAGAGAATAATTTTGATAATTATCGTAGTTATTAATTAAAGTTATCGTGTATCCATCATGCATTTTAATTTCTTTATCACTGTGATTATCTATTCCAATTATGTTTATTTTGCTTTTTTCATTATATACCAAAAGGGAATCATTCTCTAAAATTGTAAAGTTAGTATTCTCCATTATTAAATCAAATGAATGATTATCCAAATCACCCCTTATGGAATATTTTCCAATAGTATAAGGAATATTTTTAAAAAAATCATTTAAATATGTGATTTCTTCTTCACTTATTTCGTAATCTTTATTTACAATATTACCGGTAAAAAAGACAATATCTGGATTAATTAATTTAATTTCTTGAAGGATTTTTGCTATATCATCTTTCTTGATTGTACTGCCATATAAAATATCAGTAAAATGTAAGGCTTTGATACCATTAAAATTATTTGGCAGTGATTTATCTTTAATTAAGTATTCCTTAGTCACTAATCCTTTTGGACCAACAAAATAAAAATCAAGGAAAATCAATGTAAAAAGGAAGAGAATAATTCCTAATACTTTAAAAATTTTCTTTGTTATTTTAATTGTTTCTTCGCGCTTAATTTCATTAACAATTGCTTTATTTTTTTCTTCTCGACTAATCATTAAAATACCCCAATCATTAAAAGAGTTAAAATACCATTATGCAGCATATGCATAAGAATAGTATTGTAAATATTATCTGTTTCATTAATCGTTTTAGCGAACATAAAACCTAAAGCTCCATATGGAATAATTAATAAATATTCATATAAGTTACCTGTACCAAAAACATGAACAAAGCCAAATAAAAATCCACTAGTAATCATATATAATGTTTTATTATTAAAACAATCCTGTAAACATTTTCTAAAGACCATTTCTTCAATCAAAGGAGCTAAAATAGTCGTTATAAAAAAGGCTATTAGTGGCATTTCTTGAATAAGGGATTCTACATTAGCTTCATTTTCACCTAGACCAGAAATTAAACTATTAATAATTAGATTAGAAACAATCATAATTAAAAAACCAATTAACCAGTTTTTAAAGCTGATTTCAAAATATTTTTTAATATTTTGAATAAAATCTGGCCACTTACTTTTTAGGTAATCATGGTATAATAAAATAAAAATAATAATTAATACTAAGTATTTTATTAATAGAAAATATACTGTTTCTTGGTTAGTAAGCTCATTTAAATTACCACCAAGAGAATAATAAATAAGACCAGTTATAATATCAAAACATAAAAAACAGAGTAAGATTCCTATAAAAATTAACCATTTTCTTAATTTGATTTTGCTAATTAATTCCTTCATTTTATCACCTAATAAATAGTTTATCATAATAAAGATAAAATAAAAAGATGTAAAACTAATTATACTAATTTTACATCAATTATTTCTGGTATTTCATTAATTAAAGCTTCACGAATTCCATCATTAAGTGTATAACTATTTAGTGCACAATCTCGACATGCTCCCATGAACTTAATATAACAAATACCATCTTCATATTTTACAAATTCAATATTACCACCATCATTAATTAAAAATGGTCGTAGTTTATCCAAAACATTATTAATTTTTTCTTCCATAAATCCACCTTGAAAATATTATAACACTTTTTATCATAAAATAAATACGAATTAAATATATTATATTGGGTGAAGAAAGTGATTAATAAACAAGGACTAATATTTTTAACTTTAACTAGTCTTATTTTGGTACTTAGTGTTTACTATATAACAATGCCAACAGAATTATTATTAACAACTAATAGTTCATATTTAAAAGATAGTAACAGTGAAAAAGTGACAAATGAAAATAATATTAAAGAAGAAGTTTCAATAAAAGAAAGTAATACCATTACAGCCATGAAAAGTATTTTAAATGATGAGCGATTACAAAGAGTTAAGGAATTAAATAATAAATTAATTAATAAAGAATTAAGTATTGATGAAAAAAATAATATTTATGAAGAAATAAAAATTATTAATAAAATTGAGGCAATGGAAGAAGAAATAGAAAAAATCATCAAAGATACATATAATTTAGATAGTTTTGTTAAAGTCAAGGATGATATTATAGAAATTACGATTAATAGCGTTAAACATGATACTAATTTAGCAGCTAAAATAATGACTACTGTTGAAAAAAAGTTTCAAGATATGTATATATCGGTATCCTTTAAGTCGTAACCATTTTTTTCTTTTATGCATATAATATCATGATTTAGGAGATTATATGCAAAGAAGAGTATTAACTGAAAGAGAAAGAGAAATATTTATTTTATTAACAAAGAATTATACGACAAAGGAAATTGCCAAGGTTCTAGATATTAGTGAGAAAACTGTGCGTAACCATATATCTAATACTATGCAAAAATTGGGAGTAAGTGGTCGGGCTTCGGCTGTTGTCGAATTAATAAAACTTCAAGAGATTTCTTTATAGTCGTACTAATTTAGTACGGCTTTTCATATATTGAAAAAGAGGTAATTATGTTAAGAGAAAAAATACTTCGAAAAATTTACTTTACCACGCTTATTGTTTTTGTATTATTTGTTACATCGAGTTTTACTATTAATAAAAACATTTCTAATATTAAAGTTGAGTATCAAACAAAATTATCTAGTATATACTTATTAGATGATAATAATTATTTATTAAAAGTTAATATTTCAGTTAAGGATGATGTAATGGAAAATATTCCGATTATTATTAATAGTTTAAAACAAGGTAATAAACATTATAGTGGGCTAAATGGTATAATACCACATAATACTGAAATTAATAGCATTGTAATTAATGATGGTATATTAGATATTGATTTTAGTAGTGAATTATTAGCTCTTAATGAAAATCTTTGGGAAAAAGAAATTGAAAGTATTGTTTTTAGTCTTTTAAATCTTGATGAAGTCAATGGGCTAAGAATAACCGTTAATAAAAGAGCATTAAAGGAATTAGTGAAGGATAAAATACAAATTGATGATGTCTTGGATAAAAAAATTGGAATTAACAAGGATTATACAATTACTAGTATGGATAATATTCAAAAGGTTGTTTTATATTATTATGAAGAAAAGAATAATAATCGGTATTATGTTCCAGTTACTAAGTATGTAAATAGTCATGATGATAAAATTAAAATAATTATTGATAATTTAAAAAGTAATTATTTGGTTAAAACCAATTTAATGAGTTATCTAAATGAAAAAATATCAATTCAAAATTATGAGTTATTAAATGATACAGTGACAGTAAGTTTTTCTAGTATTATTGATTTTTCTTATGATGAGCCAATGGAAGAAGTCATTTATACTATAGCTAGTTCAATCATCGATTCAGATATTGCAACAAAGGTTATATTTATGCAAGATGATCATATTATAACGATTAAACAAAAAAATAAAAATGCTTAATTTATAAGAAAATCAAGCATTTATAATCATAAATGGTGTCCCGGAAGCGATTCGAACGCTTGACCGACGCCTTAGAAGGGCGTTGCTCTATCCAGCTGAGCTACCAGGACAAATATAAATAAATTATACAATATTATTTACAATAGTTCAAGAGTTTTTACAAAAATAATAGACACACTATATAAAAAATGCTATAATTATTCCTAGAGGAGGATAAAATATGGTATTAGGAATTATACTTGGTGTTATTGCTTTAATTGTTATTTACTTTGTTTCAACTTATAATGGATTAGTAAAATTAAAGAATATGGTTAAGGATCAATGGTCACAAATTGATGTTCTATTAAAACGTCGTGCTGATTTAATCCCTAATTTAGTTGAAACGGTAAAAGGTTATGCTAAACATGAATCAAAAACGCTAGAAGCTGTTATTGCTGCTCGTAATAAAGCAGTAAGTGCTCAAGGTGTTGATGCTGAAATGAAGGCTAATGGCGAATTATCAGGTGCTTTAAACAAATTATTTGCTTTAGCTGAAAGTTATCCTGATTTAAAAGCTAACACGAACTTTTTAGATTTACAAAACAATTTAAAGGATACCGAAGATAAAATTTCTTATGCAAGACAATTTTATAATGACGCAGTATTAAAGTATAAGAATAAACTTGAAATTTTCCCAAGTAATATTATTGCTTCGATGTTTAACTTTAAACCTGAACCATTCTTTGAAGCAACTGAGACTGAAAGAGAAAATGTTAAAGTAAGTTTTTAAAGACTAGAAATAGTCTTTTTTTTAAAAAAAAATATCTAGTTTTCTAGATATTTTTATTATCGACCACCGAAACTTCCGCCACCGCCGAAGCTTCCGCCGCCTCCGCCACCAATGGAAAATCCACCGCCACCAGAGTGATAATTTTCAGCAGCACTTCTAGCACTTGATGCAGCCTGAACGGTTGTAGTTGAAAAATTATTAATCATCATAATTGTCGTATAATCCATATTTTGATTCTGTTCTAGTAATTCTGGATATAAATTTTTAAGCTGTTTTGCTACTTTATCTGCAATACCAAAAAGGTATGCAAACATTAAATATTCATCCCAGATATGTACTTCAATAGTTTCTCGAGTATCAATTGATGAAAACTCTTGTAAAAACTTCTTTAATCCATACAATCTTTTACTTTCTTCATAAAGCATGTCATCCATAACATTTTTTTTCTTACATTCTTGTTTGTTGGTTCTTGTATATATATGGTTTTCACTTCTTAGTTTTCTAATTTCATCTTCCTTAAAATTTTTGAAAATTGAGAAAAAAGAATCATAATTATATCTTGCCCAACGTCCGAATTCTTTAGGTTCAAGAATGCCATCTTTACTAGCCTCATACATAATATCAAATAGTCTTTCTTCACCATTATTTGTTGTAAATGTTGGTTTATTTCGTAAATCTAGACAGTTTTCTTCTTTTTTAAAAAGTCCTGTTTCTTGTTTGACAAATCCTACTTTGTTTTCTTTAACCCATTTTAGAATGATGGCACCTAAAATATTTGTTTCTTTGTAATTAAAGCCATTTAAGTAGAGAAGGGCATTGGCAAAATAAATATCTTTATTACATGGTATATCACGAAAATTAGGAACATTTTTTTTATCAATTTTTTTATTGTTTTTATAACCATATCCTGTTTTAGAGGCTGTAATTATACCAATAATTAGCATAACGAGCATTGGAATTAACCAGAAAAACTCGATAATAAAATTTTTGATTTTTTGCCAAAAGGAAGGCTTATTGCCATAGTCATATTCAAAAGTTCCTTCTTCTGCCGCTTTTTGAACATCAGCGAATGTTTTAAAATTAGCGTTAGTATTAGTCGTATTAAAAGTATTAACCGGAAACTTTATTTGAAGAACAACATATTGATTTTCCATATCTGAGTTTTCTTCATTGGAAGCTTCAATAATGCCATTACTAACGTATGCATATCCCTTATAACCATAAGCCCATACGTCTAAGGTATCCGGAAAAGTATAATAGCTTCTTATTTTAATGCTAAACTTTTTAAAATCATTACCGCCATTTACTTTAGGAAAGAAAGTCCAGTTAAATACTTGTGCATCACTTACATTAAAAATAGCATTAGATAACGTATATTTTATGGTAAAGGTGTGATTACGATAGTCGCTTTTACCAAAGCATAACTCAACACCTTGTTCGGAATAATTGATTCCATAATAGCCACTTTTCTCGGCCAATGATTCATTAATATCCCATTTTTTGTAAGTTAATGGTATTCCATCCATCAAAACGGTATAATCAGATAATTCTGAGTTACCAATATCATAAAGTTGCTTATACCATTCAGTACCATTATCAGCTTGAACGTTCCATGATTCAGTAATTATTGCATTAGCATCCTTATCAAGATATACTTCCATGTCAATATTATTAATTGTATCGGCTTTAACGTTTACCAGGGTAAAAAGTGTTACTACAATTAATAAAATAAAAAAATTTTTAATTTTCATTTTTCATCTCCTCTTTATCAATATTATAACAACTTTTATGATTATTGACAATTATTTGTAAGAAGAATAAAAATATTTTTAATTTTATGCTTTTTTGGTGGCAAAAAAAAGAAAAATATAGTATGATAACTCTAGGTGATGTAAATGGAAACGTTAAAAAAGTTTAGAGCAAGTTCATACGCAGTGTCAATAGTCTATATTATTATTGGATTAATCATGTTATTAAACCCTTCTTTTGTTAGTGATGCAGTTAATTATGTAATTGGAGTTTTAGTTATAATCTATGGTCTTATTTATTCAATATCTTTGTATCAAAAGAAGAATACTGAGATTTATGGAAAATTTGATTTTTTAGCTGGAATAATTTGTATTAGTTTTGGATTGTTTTTAATAGTTAATCCAGATGTTTTAGTATCATTAATTCCTTTTTGTACAGGTGTGATTATATTTATGGATGCCATTAGTTTTATTTATAATAGTTTTACTTTAAAACACTATGGTTATCGTAGTTGGGTATTAAACTTGGTTATTGGATTGATTTTTTTGGTCTTTTCCCTTTATACAATTATAAATGCAAAGAATATTACATATTTATTAATTAGGTTTATTGGGGGATTTTTGATTGTTGATGCATTGTTAGATTTCTTTACAGTAATTAGATTACGAAAAAAAGAAAAAGTTACTAGTTTAGAGGTAGTTGAGGCACAAATAGAAGAAAAATAGAGTAGGAGGGCATTATGCGCAAAGGGTTTATCTTTATCTTATTGTTAGTATTTGACTTTTTATTAATGTATGGTATTAATGAAGCAAATGTTTTAATGTTTAATAATAATTTTATGATATATTTAGCCAAAAAAGATGAACCAGAAAATCCTACAGAAGAAAATAAAGAAGAACAAGAAGTTGTTGATACTAGTTTTAATGGTGAAAGTATTGAAGAAATTGGTAAAAAAATTGATAATTATACGAAAAAAACACCACTTGAAGGATATGGTGAATATATTGCTAAAGTATCAATTACTAAAGGAGTTAATCCTTATTTAATTGGGGCAATAATTTTAGAAAGCACAAGATGTAAAACCGAGTGTGTAACAATTTTTAGAGAATGTAATAATGTATCAGGTATTAAAGGTAGTCCAGGATGTTTTGGTGGAATGTATCGAAATTATGACAGTATAAATGATTCAATTAGTGACTTAGTTAATAGCATAAGTAAAGATTTTTATACTCAAGAGATGCAAGCTCCTTATAAGATGTATAAACCATATGGTAAAAACTCTGCTTGGGCATTTAAAATAAATAATTACATGGATGGAATAAAGAAAGCAAAATAGTTGACAGCATTTATTCCATTTTTTTATTAAATAAATGTACTTTTTTATTTTAGTGTGATATTATTATAGTAGGAGAAGTTATGGAAGATAAAAATAAAGATAAAAATAAGACAATATACTTAGTAACAATAATAGTCGTTATTATTGTATATCTTGTTATATATATTTTGGGTGTAACGACGAGAAAAAGTATTTTATTAGAAAACGAAGGTTATGAAAATAATTTTCCTAAACAACCAATAAATAATATTTTTTCTATTTTGAATAAACAAGATGATGATAATAATGGCAATAATGATAATAACAAAGGAAATAATGGTAACAAGGGAAATGATGATGAAGAAAATATTATCTTCTTATATGACGATAATGGTAATCATATAGAATTGTATAATCAATTTCCAATTGCTGATGAAGTAGGCATGAGTTTATATGGCGATAAGCGAACACAAGATTTTAAATTGCAATTAAACTCAAATGCGGCAAATGTTAACTATGTTGTTACTGTTGAACGCCTTGAAGAGAGTGATTTTGACTCTAATTATATTAAGATGTATCTTGAATCAGATGGCGTTGGTATTAAAAATTGTTTTCGTGACAGTGGTAGAATAAAAACTTTTAATGAATTCGCTACATATGAAGGTAATGCCAATGAAAAAGTGTTATATCGCGGTGTTATTAGTAGTGAAGAAGCTACACGAGGATATAAGAAATTTACTTTTAGAATGTGGGTATCCGAAGATTTGAAAATCATTAATAGTGAATATTTACCACAAACATTTAAGACTGTAATTCGAATTCGTGCAGAGAAAAAATAAAGAATAAAGGAGGTGGTTGACTTTGGCGTCTATATTAAAGGATATTAAATGGATGATTAACTATATGTTATCCATTGTCATGTATGCTATCATTGTAATTTTAATTTTAGTTGGTATTATCTTAGCAGCATATTTTATTGATTTTAAAATACGTGATAGTCGAATTGAAGCCCCATTATATAGTGCATATGTCATCATATCAGGTAGCATGGAACCTATTATTAAGGTTAAAGATGCTGTTATTGTGAGAAGATGTGAAGAAAAAGATATTCAAGTGGGAGATGTTGTAACATATCGTTCACTAGATGAAGCATTCTATGGTATTTTGATTACGCATCGAGTTGTTAATATTGAAGAAGAAAATGGTGAGAAAATATATATTACTAAAGGTGACAATAATGAAACTATTGATAGATCACCAATTAAGTTCAATCAAATTCAAGGAAAAGTTGCCATGCGTATTCCCAAAATTGGCTATTTAAAATATTTCTTAACATATAATTATGGATGGATTATTGCAGTAGTAATACCAAGTTTAGGAATTGTTATATATGATATTATGAAATTATTTAAAAATATTAAAAAGAATGGTGAACAAGCAAAAAAGAATAACGTGAGGGTAGGTATATGAAAAATAAAAAAATCTTTACCATTGGTATTGTGTGTTTAACTATTTTTATCATTATTGCATCATATCTATGGTATTTATATTTTAATGAATATGAAGGACATTTGCTTTCGCAAAATGAAAATACGGTTTTTTTAAGAGGTGTGGAGCTAGTTAATAGTGGTTCAATTGATTATATCAATGCTTTGCCTGGTGATAGTCCAAGTATTATTCCAACATATTATTTTCGAGTAAAAAATAATTCTAATAAGAATTATGATTATGTCTTACATATTGAAAATGCATCAGCCAGTGATGGTTGTACACCAGATACGACTTTTAGTCGTGATGAACTAGAATATGAATTAAAACTTGATAATATTGTTATTAAAAGTGGCAATTTATCATCTATTAGAAATAATATTCTTGATGTTAATACCATTAGTCAAAATAGTGTTAAAGACTATTCTTTAAGAATTTGGTTAAAAGATGGCTTAGTAGATTATGAAAAGAAACATTTTCATTATGTTGTAAATATTAAGGAGAAAAAATGAAAAGAGTTACTCGTGAAATCATTGACATAGCGATGTATACTCTTTTTGGCGTAATATTAATTATGTCGTCTTATATGATTCTAATCAATGTTCGCCATCAGAAAGCTTTATCTATGCAAGTTGTTGTTAGTGAAGCTGATATTGATTATAGTGAATATAAGAAAACAATAAATGATATAGAAGACGTTTTAAATAAGCATTCTAATACTAATGATAAGTTATTTATAGCACTTAATAATACACTATCAATATTAAAAAATGATGGAGTATTTCGTCTTTTACCTAAGAGTCGTTTAGAGTATCATGATTTATACGAATTAAATGATTATTTTATAAACAGTATTATTAATAATTGTTGGTTTTCACAGTTAAACCTCTTAAATAAGAATACATCTTTTGAACAAGAAATTACACTACTTACTAGTAGTTCACAATATTTAAATAGTTTTTTTATTGATAATGGTTTATCATTATATGATAGTTCTAATAAAGATAGAATTATTGATAGTTATCAAGCTATTTTAAAAAATTATGTGTCTTTTGCCAAAATTATTTTAGCAATTAGTGCGAATTTGGGAGGATAAAATGCAAGATTTGATTAATAAAATATTATTTTATATTAAAGTTGTACTTCTTCTCGTTGCTTTTTCTTTTTTACTTTATATTTCATTTATGAGAATTGATTATTTTAATAAGAGTATTATTAGTATTTTGCCATTATTTATTCCATTTTTGGTTCTTCTAGTATTTTCTGTTTTTTCGTTCTTCTTTAATAAAGGTAATAATAATCTATTTTATAATTTAGATTGTGTCATGTCTTTTATAGCAATGATTATTATTGCATTGCGAACGATGTTTGATTACAATATTATTTACTCTAAAAGTATAATTAATTATGATTTTTTTACTGTTCAGGAAACTAGAATCAAAGTGTTATTGTATTTATTATTAATAGGGAATATCTTAGTTCTTTATTGTGAAAAAAAGAAAATTTTAAAGCTACATATTTAAAGTTTTTTTTTATATAATTGAAAAGTTTACTTTTGACCATTGTTTTGATAAAATATCTTAGAAAGGGTGGTATTATGTTTAAAGAAAAGTTGGCACTTACTCCCGAATTACCGGGAAGCTATCAGATGAAAAATAAAGATGGCATTATAATTTATGTAGGTAAAGCTAAAAACTTAAAGCGTCGCTTGAGTAGTTATTTTACAAGAACAGTAACGGGTAAGACGAAAGTATTAGTTGAAAATATTGCGGATTTTGAATATATTGTTACATCGAGTGAACTTGAAAGCTTGATATTAGAAATTACTTTAATAAAAAAATATGAGCCTAAATACAATGTATTATTAAAAGATGATAAAAGCTACCCTTATATTGAATTTACTACAGATACTTATCCCATTTTAAAAATTGTTCGTAATCCTAAAATAAAAAAGAATAAAAACAATTTATATGGCCCTTTTCCAAATGTTGGAAGTGCTAAACGAACAGTTAATATGTTAAATAGAATATATCCATTACGTAAATGTGAAAAAATGAAAAAGGAAATATGTCTATATTATCATTTAGGAGAATGCCTTGGTTATTGTGAAAAGAAAGTTGATGAATCGCAATTAAATAGTATGGTTAAAGAGATAAAAGCTTTCTTAAATGGCGATAGTTCCTTTATTATTGAAAGATTAAAGGAAAAAATGGAAAAAGCTAGTTCTAGTTTAAACTTTGAAAAGGCTTTAGAATATAAGAAGATGATTGATGATGTGAAAATCACTTTAAAAAATCAAATTATTGCTTTAAATAAAGATTATGATTTTGATTTATTTAACTGTTATCAAAGTAATAACTATTTGTCAATAACCATTTTTTTTATTCGCAATGGAACGCTTTTTGGTCGAGAAAAGAAAATTATCAATACACTACAAGATGATGTAGATGCTCTCTTAGAGTATATTATTAAGTTTTATGAAAAAAACTTGTTACCTAAAAAAATCATTGTTCCAAGTATTATTGATACTGACCTATTGAGTAGTTATTTAAATATAAAAGTAGAAACAAGAGAAAAAGGGGATTTGAAGAAACTTCTTGATTTAGCAAAAGAAAATGCCAAAATTTACTTAGAAGAAAAAGAACAAGCATTAAATCAAAATGAAGAAAAAAGACATGAGGCCTTAGAAGAATTAAAAAACTTATTAAATGTTGATAAGGTAAGTCGAATGGAATCGTTTGATAATTCTCATCTTTTTGGAACTTATTATGTTGGTGGAATGGTCGTTTTTGAAGATTTTTTACCTAAGAAAGACGAATATCGTAAGTTTAAAGTTGATGTTAATACGAAAGATGATCTATCGGCAATGAGAGAAGTTGTTTATAGAAGATATTTTCGTCTTTTAATGGAAAACGCTACATTACCAGATTTAATTGTCGTAGATGGTGGTGAATTACAAGTTAAAGTGGTAGTAGATATTATTCATGAACTTGATTTACCAATTAATGTTATAGGACTTAAGAAAAACCAACATCATAAGACTAGTGCTTTAATTAATCAAGATTTACAAGAAATTCCCATTGATTCGCATAGTAATTTATTTTTGTATTTATCTAATATTCAAGAAGAAGTTCACCGCTTTGCTATTACATACCATAGGACAATAAAGAATAAAGGAATGCTTTCAAGTATGCTGGAACTGGTTCCAGGAATAGCTGAAGGAAGAAGAAAACAATTATTAAAAGAGTTTTCCTCACTTAAAAAAATTAAAGAAGCAAGTATAGATGAGCTTGAAAAAGTTTTACCACATGATGTGGCACAAAACTTATACTATTATTTAAAAAAACAACAAGATATTGATAAGGAAAATTAACATAATAAATTAAAAATGATGATTTAAACTTGATTATTATAAGAAAAATTAATAAAATATATATAGAAGGTGATTTTATGGAAGACGAAATACTATTAGAAGTAGAAGAAAAATGTGAAAAAGCAGTAAATAATTTAATTGAAAGATTTAAAACAGTACGAACAGGAAGAGCAAATCCAAGTAGTTTAGATAAGGTAATGGTTAACTATTATGGAGTTTTAACGCCATTAAGGTCTCTTGCAAATATTACTGTACCTGAAGCTCGACAATTATTAATTAAGCCATTTGATAGAGGGGCATTATCAGGTATTGAAAAAGGTATTTATGAAGCTGATCTTGGTTATACACCTAATAATGATGGAGAAAGTATTAGAATCATTATTCCTGATTTAACTGAAGATAGACGTCGAGAATTAGTTAAACAAGTCAAAGGAATGACAGAAGACAGTAAAGTAGCAATTAGAAATGTTCGTCATGAAGCTTTAGATATGGTAAAAAAAGGTGAATTCTCAGAAGATATTGAAAAAAAATTAGAAGATGATATTCAAGAAATAGTTAATAAATATAATAAAAAACTAGATTTAGAACTTGAAAATAAAGAAAAAGACTTAATGAGTGTATAACTCATTTTCTTTTGGTTAATGAATGTTATGATTAATACTTTAATAATGAATGAAATAAAAAAACTATATTTATCTTTCGATGATACTTACGACTATTACGAAAAAGGATATATTTGGTATGTTTTAGAATATTTAAAAAAAATATTTCCGCAAAATAAAGAAATAAAGGAAATGTATTATGATATTTCGATTAAAATTAATACTAATTTAGATGATGTATTAAAAATGGAATATTTAAAAAATCAATCAGTAAAAACTTTTATACAACAAAACACCTCTTTTTTGAAACAATATATACCAAAATATCAAAAAAAGACTGATGAATTGGGGAAATTAACTATTATTAATAGTAAAGATATATTTACAGTTTTTAATGACTTTTTAAGTAGTTTAAGTGGAGAATTAATTCATTTTTATCAAACTATGCTTGATGATGGAAGAATTATTTATGGTGATAGTAATAATACAATAAATACATCACTAAATTGTTATAATTCTATTATAATTATAAAAAAAATACAAAATTTAAAAGATATTTTGATTCTTGCACATGAGCTTGCTCATGCTTATTATATTTATTGTAATCATCAAAAAATAATTGAGAGGAAAAATCCTTTAAATGCTATTAAAGATGAAATACCATCTAAAATTGTAGAAATGTGCTTTATTAATTTTCTTTTTGAGAAAAAAATTATCGAAGATAGTTTGTTTTTAAAAAGCGAGTTTCATAATACGATGTATTACTGTAGTCAAAAAAGAAACGATTTTTATTATTTAAAATATTTAATAGGAGCTCATATTGCCAGCAGTATAAATAGTAATATTGAGATTGAAAAGTATTTTAAGCATGTATATAAGAGTAATGTGCAAAACTTAGTACTAGAAATAAATAAGAAACAAGGTCTAAGAAAAGTATTAAAGAAATAAATAATTTTAGATACTTTATCCTATTTCAATTGAAGTATGGAATAATTTACTAGTTTTAAAACATATAATATGGTATACTGTTAGTGGGTGATAAAGGTGCGTGTCATAATAAGTGCTGGTGGAACTGGTGGACATATCTATCCAGCTTTAAGTATTTTAAAAAAAATTAAAGAAAAAGAGCCTAATAGTGAATTTTTATATATCGGAACAACTGATCGTATGGAGTCAGTTTTGGTCCCTGAGATGGGAATTCCTTATCGAGGAATTAGAATAATTGGATTAAAGAAAGATTTAACAATCTTTAAGGCAGGATTTTTGTTTTTAAGTGCCATAAAAAAATGTAAAAAAATAATTAAAGAGTTTAAGCCTGATATTGTTATTGGGGTAGGTGGCTATATTACGGCACCGGTGATTTATAGTGCTAAAAAATTAGGTATTAAAACGGTTATTCATGAACAAAATAGTATACCAGGTAAAAGTAATACCTTCTTAGAAAAATATACGAATCGTGTTTTAATTTCATTACCAGGTAGTAAAAAGTATTTTAAAAATGCTGTATTAACTGGTAATCCTAGGAGTCAAGAAGCATATTATGCGAAGAAATTACCGAAAGAAGAGTTAGGTTTAAGTAATGATAAAAAATTAGTTTTGATTGTTATGGGAAGTCTTGGTTCAACGACAATTACTAATTGTTTATTTCAAATTATTCCTAAGTTTAAAAATAAAGATTATGAAGTTTTAATTATTACAGGTAAAGATTATTATGAAAAGTATCCTAAAAATCTTCCAAGTAATGTCAAATTGTTACCATTTTTGAATAGTATGGTTAATTTACTAAAAAATGTAGATGTTATGGTTACTCGAGCTGGGGCATCTACTATTGCTGAAGTAGTAGCTGTTGGTCTACCTTGTATTTTAGTTCCTAGTCCATATGTAGCTAATAATCATCAATTCTTTAATGCTAAGGAGTTAGTAGACAATAATGCCGCCTTGCTTTTAGAAGAAAAGGATTTTAATAGTGACAATTTACTAAAAAAGATTGATTTATTGCTTTCTAATAGTGTATTATACAAAGAGATGAGTGAAAATGCTAAAAAACTCGGAGTAATATCTAGTTGTGACAAAATATACGAAGAGATAAAACGAGTGCTTGGAGGGTAGAATGCAAGACATTATTAAAGAAATTATTTCTCGACATCTAGGTAAAGTCTTAATTAACGAAAAAATTAGTAATTATACTACGTATAAAGTAGGGGGAAAGGCAAGAGCTATATGTTATCCTAAAAGTGAAGATGATCTTATTGAACTTGTTAGATTACTTAAGAAGAGTAAAATTAAATATTTTGTTCTTGGTAATGGCAGTAATGTATTATTTAGTGATAAAATGTATGATGGAATTATCATTAAATTAGATAATTTAAATAAAATAAATATTCAGGGTAATTTAATTGAAGTAGGAGCAGGATATCCTCTGGTTAAATTATCACGTGATGCGATGCGTAGTTCACTTGTAGGACTCGAGTTTGCTTCTGGTATTCCTGGTACTGTAGGTGGTGCTGTTTTTATGAACGCAGGGGCTTATGGCGAAGATATGAGTAAAATTATTGAAAGTGTTAGGATATTAAATAGTAATTTAGAGATTGTAGAACGATCAAATAAAGATATGCAGTTTTCTTATCGAACCAGTGTATTACAAGAACATTTAGATGAGATATGCCTAAGTGCTAAATTAAAGTTAGTTTATGGTGACAGTTTAGAAATTGAAAAAATTATGAGTGAAAGGCGTGCTCAAAGAAAAGAAACCCAGCCACTTACTTTACCATCGGCTGGTAGTGTTTTTAGAAATCCTACAGGAATGTATGCTGGTAAAATGATAGAAGATATGGGATTAAAAGGATATACTGTTGGTCGAGCTAAAGTATCAGAAAAACACGCTAATTTTATTGTTAATATGGGAAATGCTAAAGCCAGTGATATCAAGAAAATAATTGATTTAATTAAGCAAAAGGCATTAACGAAATATGGGGTTAGGTTACATGTAGAACAAAGGTTAATAAATTGGGATGGCGTATGTGAGAAAGAAGAACAAAAAGATTAAGTTTAAAAAAATTATTATTATCTTATTAGTAATTTTTTTAGTCGGAAGTATGTTTTTTATTTATCGTAATCTAAAAGTAAAAAACATTTACGTTACTGGCAATAAACTTCTTAAAGAAAGTACTATTATTGAATTAGCATCTTTAAAAGATTATCCATATTTACATAGTGTACAAGTAAGAAAAATTGAAGATGAATTAAGAAAAAATCCATTAATAGAAGATGTATCGATATCTAAAACACTCCTAGGAAAAGTAATGATTAACATTACCGAAAACAAAGTGTTTTATCAAGATATGAATGGTAAATATACTTTATCAAATGGCGATAAAGTAGATTTAGATATTTCGTTGTTAGGAATTCCAACATTAATTAATAATCCCTTAGATATGGAAGATAAATTAGTTACGAAAATGGCCCTTGTTACAAGTGATATTTTAAAAAAAATTTCAGAAATAGAGTATCAACCTAATGATTTAGATAAAGAAAGATTTATGTTTTATATGAGCGATGGTAATTATGTTTATGTAACTTTAAATAGATTAAGTTTAATTAATACTTATAATGAAATATATCCGACGTTAGAAGGAAAAAAGGGTATTTTATATTTAGATAGTGGTAATCACTTTGAAATAAAAAAAGATAATAATAAAGCTAGTGATTAGTATTGTAAAATTAATGTAAAGATAGAAAAATGCAATGTCAAATATATTGCGTTTTTTTTCTTTTTCATGTTTACTTATAAAAGTAGAGGTGTTATATGATTAAAACTAAAAAACAAATGTCACAATACCAAATAGTGTTACAACAATTGGTTCTCGTGCTTTTTCTGGAAATAATATAACCTCATTAAATATTGATATGATTAATATACCTAATATTTTTTCTTCTATTCAAGGAATGACATCATTAACAAATTTAACAATAGGAAATCTTCTTGCAATAGTTGACATAATAAAAATAATAATATTTGACAATATTTTCACATAATATTAAATGGTGATGATATTGTCTTTTTTATTAGAATTATTTAAAAATATGTTTTTCTTTACAGCAAGTTATTCTAATAACTTGTTTCCTGATCCTTTATCTGATGAAGATGAAATGAAATATCTTGAATTAATGAGTAAAGGTGATAGTGATGCTAGGAATCAATTAATTGAACATAATTTACGTTTAGTTGCTCATATTGTTAAGAAATTTGACTATAAAGTAGGAGAACAAGATGACTTAATAAGTATTGGAACAATTGGTTTAATTAAGGGAATTGATACTTATCAAAAGAATAAGAGTGTTCGGTTGACTACTTATTGTGCAAGATGTATTCAAAATGAAATACTAATGTATTATCGTAGTAATAATAAAAATAATAAAAATATTTCAATAAATGAAAGTATAGGCTATGATAAAGAAGGAAATGAAATAACAATACTTGATGTATTAAAAAGTGATAAACCTGATTTTGCGATGGATTTACATACTAAAGAAAATATTAAATTAATTAATGAATACCTAAAAGTTTTAAATCCACGAGAAAAAGATATTATTAATAGAAGGTATGGCCTTGGTAATATGAAAGAACAAACCCAAAAAGCGATTGCAAAGGCTATGAATATTTCAAGAAGTTATGTATCACGTATTGAAAAAAGAGCTTTAATTAAAATGTTAAGAGAGTTTATTAAAAATAAAAATATTACTGAGTAGTATTTTTTTTTAATTTTTGATACAATATTCTTGGTGATACTATGTATGAAGTAACAATTGATAATTTCTCAGGTCCTATGGATTTACTTTTACATTTAATAAAAGAATCAAAAATGGACATTATGAATATTAAATTAGAAATTATTGTTGATGAGTATTTGGATTATATTAAGAAAATGGATGAAATGAATCTAGATATTGCTAGTTCATATCTTGTTATGGCAGCTGAACTTTTAGAAATTAAATCTCGTATGCTTTTACCAAAACAAGAAGAAGAGGAGGAAGATGATCCAAAAGAACAACTTATTAATCGATTAATTCTATATCAACAATATAAAGATCAAATAGATAGTTTTAAAAAGTTAGAAAGTGAACGAGGAACATATTATACAAAAATCCCATCTAACTTATCAGAATATCAAACTGATGAAAAAAAAGTATTAATTGAAAATGTTACTTTAGATGATTTGGTTGAAGCGTTTGAAAAGTTTTTAGAAAGAGTTGATTTAGAAAAACCTATTCATACTAAAGTAACAAAGAAAGAATTAAGTGTAGAAGAACGTATTACGAATATTAAAAATAAATTTAAAAAAGAGAAGCGAATTAATTTCTTTGATTTATTTGATGTAAAAACTAAGGAATACGTTGTTGTTACTTTTTTAGCTATTTTAGAAATGGCAAAGAACAAAGAATTATTTATATATCAAGATAATAATTTTGATAATATTGTATGTGAGGCATTATAATGGAAAATGATAATAAATTAGCGGCTCTTGAGGGATTGTTATTTGTAGTAGGTGATGATGGTTTATCTATTAATCAAATGATGGATATATTAGAAATAAGTCATGATGAAGCTATTCTTTTAATAAATGAATTAAAACATGAATATGAAAGCAGTAGACGTGGTATTAGATTACATTTTTTAGGTAATACATTTAAATTAACAACTAAGACTGAACATCAACAGTATTATCAAAAATTACTTGTTAATGAAGAAAATAATAAATTATCAAATAGTGCTTTAGAAACTCTTGCTATTGTAGCCTATAATGAACCAATAACTCGAGTAGAAGTTGATGAAATAAGAGGGGTAAGTACGGCACAAATGATTAGAAAACTTGTGGCTAAAGGACTTCTTAAAGAGTGTGGGAGAAGTGAATTAGCTGGAAGACCTATTCTTTATAAAACAACAAGTGAGTTTTTAGATTACTTTGGTTTAAGCGACATATCAGAGCTTCCTAAAATCACTCCTAAAAGTGAAAGAGAGAATAATGAGGTTGATTTATATAAATCTAAATATGAAGAAGAAGTAATCGAATAATTTTTTGTATGTCAATTTACTGTCAATCATATCTTTTGAAATTAAAGAATAGACTATTTTATGATAAAATTATGTTGGTTGGTGAATGATAGATGTTTAAAAAAATAAGAAATATTAAAATTAATTATAAGCAATATGGTGAAGGTCCTGATGTTGTTTTGCTACATGGATGGGGGCAAAATATTGAAATGATGAAACCACTTGGTGATAAACTTAAAGATAATCATCGTATTACAATTATTGATTTACCAGGTTTTGGTGTTTCCCAAGAACCGGATTTTGCATATACTATTTTTGATTATACCGAAATTGTTCATGATTTGTTGGTTAGTTTAAAGATAGATAAGCCTATTATGATTGGTCATTCTTTTGGTGGTAGAATTGCTATTGTCTATGCATCAAAATATTCAGTTAATAAATTAGTTTTATTTGGTAGTCCATGTGTAAGACATGAATATAAGAGTTTTAAACAAAGTTTATACAAAAAAATAAAGAAAATAAGTCTTTTAAAGCCAGTAGTTAATTATATGAAAAATCATACAGGCTCTGTTGATTATCGTAATGCTACTCCTTTAATGCGTGATGTTTTAGTTAAAACGGTTAATCAAGATTTATCGCTTTATGCTAAGAGAATTAAATGTTCAACACTCCTTATTTGGGGGGAAAATGATACTGCTGTGCCTGTAAGTGATGCCAAAGAACTTGATGAATTACTTGGTGACAGTGCCTTAATAATTTTACCTGGTACACATTATTGTTATCTTGAAAACTTAAATCAAGTGGTAAATATCTTAAACAATTTTATATAAGGAGGAAATATGGTTTTATTTTTAGGTGTATATATAATTTATACAATATATCGAAGTGTTGAAGCTATGCATATGTTACAGCAAAATCTTTATAATGAAAATAATCGTTATATCAAATGGATTTTTAGAAATTTTAAAAGGGTTTTTTCATTTTATGATTTCTTACCAATTATTTTCTTTTTGTTAATTTACATTGTTAAAGATAAACACATTTTAGATTTAGTGTTAATTGCTAGTATGTTTGTATACTTATTTGGGATTGCTAATGAATATAAAATAAACAAAGAAAGTCAAAATAAAATACCATTAAAGGCAACAGGTAGAATTAAAAGATTATTCTTTACTCTTATAGTGATTTATGGAATTTCTATTTATTTTACTGTAATTGCGCCGACAGATATTTTAACTGGAAGAATGCTTATACTATTATGTCTATTACTAGGTTTTGTTTATTTTGTTGTTTATTTTGCTAATTTAATAGATATTCCACTTAATAAATTAGAATACTATTATTATTTAACTAAAGCTAAACGAAAACTAAAAGAAAAAACGAATTTAAATGTTATAGGTATTACTGGAAGCTATGGAAAAACATCAAGTAAAAATATATTAAATGAAATATTATCAAGTAAATATATTACTAGGTCGACTCCTAAAAACTATAATACTCCTTATGGTCTTATGATGACAATTAATAACTATTTAGATAAATTCGACGAGGTTTTGATTGCTGAAATGGGAGCATATGCTAAAGGTGATATAAAAAAGCTTTGTAATTTTGTTAAACCTAAATATGGTATTTTAACAGTTATAGGTGATGCTCACTTAGAAACATTTGGTACTAAAGAAAATATTCAGAAGACAAAGTTTGAATTAATTGAAAGTCTTCCAAGTGATGGGGTAGCTATTTTAAATATGGATGATGAATATCAAGTAAATTATCCTTTAAAAAATAAAGTGGCTGTTAAATGGATTTCCATAGGTAATAATAAAGCGGATGTATATGCAACAAATATTAAATGTGGAAGTTTTGGAATGAGTTTTGATTGTCACTATAATAATGGTGAAAAAATTCATCTTAAAACACGAATATTAGGAAGTTATAACGTTTATAATATTTTATCTAGTGTGGCACTTGGACTTTATTTAGGAATTGATATTTTAGATATTAAGAAAAGTGTTGCATCTCTTAAAGCAACTGAACATCGCTTGGAACTTAAAAAAGTTGGAGATATTTGGATGTTAGATGATGCCTATAATTCAAATCCTGTTGGTGCTAGTGGAGCTTTGGATGTCTTAAAAAGTATGAATGGCACTAGGGTAGTTGTAACACCAGGTATGGTTGAACTAGGTAAAATAGAAAAAGAAAAAAACTATGAATTTGGTAAAAAAATTGTTGAATCATGTGACTATGTTATCTTAATTGGTGAAAAAAAGACAAAAGTGATATATCAAGCTTTAATTGATAATCATTTTGCACAAGACAATATTTTTATATTAGAACGTGTAGTAGATGCGTATGGCATTATTAATGCATTAAAAGAAGATGATGTGCCAATTTATGCTTTATTTGAAAATGATTTACCAGATATTTATATAAAGGAGATGAAGAAATGAAAATAAAATTAGGTGTTTTGTTTGGTGGTGTTTCAGTAGAACATGAAATAAGTATTATTACAGCTATTCAAGCCATCAATAATATTGATAAAACAAAATATGATGTTATACCAATTTATATTGCTAAAGATGGTGTATGGTATTCTGGAGAAATGCTTAAAGATATTAAAATATATAATGACTTAGATTTATTAAAACGATATGCAAAGGAAGTTGTTTTATATAAACGTGATGGAAGATTTATTCTTCAAAATAAACACGGATTATTCCGAAAAGATGTGACAGAACTGGATATATGTTTTCCAATAATGCATGGAACATTTGGTGAAGATGGTAAATTACAAGGATACTTAGAAACGATTGGTATTCCATATTGTGAATCATCGACATCAGCTGCTGTCTTAGGACAAGATAAAGTGTTTATGAAGCAGGTATGGCAAAGTTCATCAGTACCAGTTGTTAAATTTGATTGGTTTTATGATACTGATTTTTATCAAAATCCTGATAAAATCATTGAAAGATTAGAAAAAATTGGTTACCCATTAATTGTTAAACCAGCTACTCTAGGTAGTAGTGTGGGAATTACAGTATGTAAAAATAATAGTGAATTACATGATGCTATTGTTGAAGCTATTAATTATGATACCAAAATTTTAGTTGAAGAAGTTGTTAATAACCTTAAAGAAGTGAATATTAGTGTTTTAGGAAATTATCAGAAACAAGCATTATCTGTTATTGAAGAGGTTGGTAGTTCCAATTCGTTTTTAACATATGAAGATAAATATATTGGAGGTTCTAAGGGACCTAGTAAAGGTATGGCTAGTGCCAAAAGAATTATTCCAGCTCGTATTTCAGAAAAGCTAGCTAAAGAGGTTAATGACATTGCTATAAAAGCTTTCAAATCTCTTAATTCATCTGGTGTTGTTCGTATTGACTTTTTAATTGATGAAAAAAAAGAAAAAGTCTATGCAAATGAAATTAATAGTATTCCTGGTAGCTTATCATTTTATCTATGGGAGAAGACAGATAAAGATTATCAAGAATTATTAGATGATGTTATAAATTTAGGCATCCGTGATTTTAAAAATAAGCAGAGTAAAACTCATTCTTTTGATACTAATATTTTAAATAATTTTTCAGAAAATAGTGTTAAAGGGGTTAAAGGAATAAAAAAATAGAAAGTTCATTCTTTCTATTTTAATTTATAAATCTTTACTTTTTATACTTGTATGTTATAATTAGTTGTAGAGGATAGTATGCGTGATGTTTTAAATATATTTAAAAGATTTATTTTCTTTCTTGTTGTTAATTTGTTTTTAGAAGGTGCTTTTGCTATTTCTGTTTTCTCAGGAATTGCAAAAGGAAGTTTTATTAATATTTTACTTTATTCAATTATGTTATCAGCTATACTTAGTATTATAACTGGTATAATGAAGGATAAAATAAATAATATTATAACGTCTATAACATTATTTATTTTGGGCGTTATGTTTTCTGTTCAATTAGTTTTTTATAATGTTTTTAAGACCTTCTTTTCTTTTTCTATTTTAGGATTATCTGATCAATTAGAAAGCTTTATGACGGAAACATTACATGCTATTATGGATAATATTCTTTATATATTATTATTTCTTTTACCATTTATTTTATATTTAATATTTAAAAAGAAATTATCTTTACCACGTAATAGCTTAAACTTTTATTTAGCATATATTATTCTATTCATTGGTATATTTGGTGTATATATATGGCATATTAATAATACTAAAGATGAGGAAAATGGTGCTTATACATTATATCATGATATTAATAATATTGTTTTAAATATTGAAAAACTGGGAGTTAATAATAGTTATTTATTAGATGTTATAAGGGCAATTACTGGCTTTGAAGAGAAAATCACCTCTGAAGTTTCAACAATAGAGGAAAAAGAAGAAGAGATTGTTTATGAAAGTAATACTGTTGATTTAAATTTTGATAAAGAAACTAGTAATAAAGAAAATCAAACGATTAATGACTATATGAAAAGTAATAATGGTACGATGCAAAATGCTTATACTGGATTATTTAAGGGATTTAATCTAATTTATATTGTGGCTGAGAGTTTTTCAGAAATAGCTATTGATGAAGAGCTAACACCAACACTTTACAAACTAACGCATTCAGGTTTAATATTTGATAATTACTATACACCTAATACTTTATCAACAATAGGAGGTGAGTTTCAAGCTTTAACGGGATTATATCCAGACTCATCAATTCTTTCAAAATGGCGTAGTGGTAATAATTATTTTCCATATGGTTTAGCTACTGTATATAAAAACATTGGTTATAAAACTTTTGCATATCATGATAATTGGTATGGCTTTCAAGATCGTCATAAATATCTAAAAAGTCAAGGATTTACAAATTACTTGGGTTGTTATAATGGTTTAGAAAAGAGAATGAATTGTAAATCTTGGCCGCAAAGTGATTTAGAAATGATGAAAGTAACAATTAATGATTATTTAAATAACGAAGAACCATTTCTTGCATACTATATGACGGTATCAGGGCATTTTTCTTATAATTTTAGTGATAATAGTATGGCATATAAAAATAGAAAATATGTTAATGATTTAAAAATTTCCACTGGTGCTAAAGCTTATGTGGCAACACAAATTGAATTAGATAGAGCCTTAGAATATTTAATTAAAACTTTGGAAGAAAATGGAAAGCTTGATAATACAGTAATTGTTTTGATGGCTGATCACTATCCATATAAACTTGATTTAGAAAGTATTAATTCTTTATCAAGTTATAAACGAGATAATGTCGTTGAAGTTAATCATAATGCACTTATTTTATGGAATAGTCAAATGGAAGATACGCATATTTTAAAACCATGTATGTCAAGTGATGTCCTACCAACAGTATATAATTTATTTGGTATTGAATATGATTCAAGGTTAATGACAGGTAAAGATATCTTATCTTCTGATGATGGGTTAGTTATTTTAGGTAATCGCAGTTGGGTAACCGAAAAAGGAACTTATTTTGCAGGAAATTCTAAATTTGTTCCAAAAGATGGTGTAGAGATAGATGATGAATATATAACTAAGATTAATAATATAGTTAAAAATCGTTTATCAGTTGCAAAGATGATAATAAAAAATGATTATTATAAATATTTAATGAAGTAGGTGAATCGTGAAAAAGAATAAAATTACAGTTGGTTTGTTTGTGGATGCTTTTTATCCGATGAATGATGGAGTAGTTATGGTTGTTGATAATTACGCTAGACGTTTAGTAAAGTATTGTAATGTCATTGTTTTTGCACCACGTTATATTAATCAAGATTATGACGATAGCGTTTTTAATTATCAAGTTGTACGTTGTCGTTCTCTTAGAGTACCGTTTATTGATTATTCGTTACCTGTTCCCAAAATGGATAATAATTTTCAAAATATTTTAAAAGAATATCATTTAGATATTGTACATATCCATTCACCATTTACCATTGGCGAGGCTGGTATTAAATATGGTATACATCATCATATTCCAATAATTGGTACGATGCATAGTCAATATCGACAGGATTTTAAACGGGCTGTTAAAACGGATGCTTTAGCGAATACTCTTACGAAAACAATTATTCATACTTTTAATAAGTGTGATGAATGTTGGGCGGTTAATAGTGAAGTTGCGCGTATTTTTTACGAAGATTATGGCTATAAGTGTTTACCTCGTATTATGAATAATGCAACTGAAATGCGGCCATTAGCTAATTTAGATGAAGCAAGAAAACTAATTGATAATCAATATAATCTAACAAATGAAAAAATCTTTCTTTTTGTTGGCAGACTTAATGCTTTAAAAAATATTTTCTTCATTGTTGAAGCTTTGGCTATCGTCCGAAAGGAAAAACCTGATTTATCTTTTAAAATGTTTTTTATAGGAACAGGACAAGATGAAGAAGAATTAAAAAGATTAATTCAAGAAAAAGGATTGCAAGATAATATTATTTTATGTGGTAAAATCGTTGATAGAAATCTTCTAGCAGCTTTTTATGCACGAAGTGATTTATTTCTCTTTCCATCTCTTTATGATGCATCTAGTATTGTTCAAATTGAAGCAGCATCTCAAAAGACACCTGGATTATTTATTGAAAATGCTGCGACAGCATCTACTGTTACGGATAATGTTAATGGATTTATTGCATCAAATGATGTGAATGATTATGCCAAGAAAATCATTCAAATAATGAGTAATAAGGAATTATTAGAACAAGTTGGTAATAATGCCTTTCGTGATTTATATAAGAATTGGGATGATTCAATTTATGAGGTTTATGAAAGGTATTTAACTTTAATTACTAAGAAAAACGAGAATGTTTTAGTTAAGAAATTAGGTAAATAATTTCTTTTTATTTTATATAAAAATTACATAATAAAATCCATTAAGTTATAATATTACATTTCATAATAAAATTAATCGTCGAATTATGGAGTCTTCTAAAAAGTATGGAGTAAAACGTCGATAATACTCTCTAATAGCAAAGTAACAATTTTTTCATAAAATTCAATCTTTAGTGAATACTAATAGCGGTGATAATATGAAAAATTATAGTATTTGGCAAGAGAATATTAAACGAAGAGAATATCCTACTTTATGTGAAAATAAAACAGTTGATGTTTTAATAATTGGTGGTGGATTAACAGGTATTAGTACATTATATCATTTAAAATCTAGTAAACTAAAAGTGATGCTAGTCGAACAAGGACAAATCGGAATGTCAACTACATCACGTAGTACAGGAAAACTTTCTTTTTTACAAAATGATTTATTAGATAAAATACGCACAAGTTTTGATGATAAAATAGCTAAAAAGTATGTTGATTCACAAATCGAAGCTATAAAATTGATAAAAAAATTATGTGAGAAAGAAGCTATTGAATGTGATTTAAAAATAGCTAATAGTAAACTATATACACAAGAAGAAAAGGAAATTAAATATTTAGATAATTTGTCTAATTTCTTAAAAAAATGCAAAGTGAAGGTTATTAAGAGTAGTTCAACTTTAGTTGATAGTAAATATATGATAGAAGTAGAAGGAACATATCTTTTTCATCCATTAAAATTTCTTTATGGTTTAGCTAATAATTTTTCCAATATTTATGAAAATACTGCTATCAAAAAAATAACTAAAGTTAAAAATCAATATTATTGTTATACAGATAATAATGTTATAAAAACTAAGTATGTCGTTCTAGCGTCACATTATCCGTATTTTAATTTACCGTTTGTTTTTCCTCTTAAAGCTCATTTGGAAAAATCCTATTTATCAGCCTCAACATACAATCCTAAGAGTGATAGTCAAATATCACTAATTAGTTATAGTAATCCTTTTGTATCAATTCGCAATTATAATAATTATCTCATTTATTTAAGCAATTCACATATTATTAGTGAAGCTCCTCGCGATAAGAAACACTTTAATGAATTAATAAAAAAAGTAAATGATTTAAAATTAAATCCTGAGTATCTTTGGAGTAATACGGATATTATAACTAATGATGGTCTTCCCTATATTGGGAAAATCGATGATAATTTATTAATTGGAACTGGTTATAATACCTGGGGGTTAGCTAGTAGTGTCTTAGCAGGCAAAATTCTTAGTGACATAATTTTAAATAAAAAAAATGACTATATTGATTTATTTGATCCTAAAAGAAGTAATTTAGAACAAATAATAGGTGGATTTAATAGCGTATATAGAAGTATTTCAGGTTATGTTCAAGGAATCACTAAGAGTAAAAGTAAATTATCATGTACACATATTGGATGTAAGTTAATTTACAATGAGATTGAAAAAACGTATGATTGTCCGTGTCATGGTTCAAGGTTTGATATTAATGGTCGTGTTATTATGGCACCAGCTAATAATTCAATAGAATGTGTCAAAGAAAAAAAATAGTTTAATATTTTGTTGCGACGAAACTTTTGTCATGATATAATTTTTTTGAAGGATTTGTATGAAAAAAAGAAGGATAGTATATCTAGTTATAACATTAATTTTTATTATTTTGATGTTAATGATTCTTTCACGTGTTGACTATGCAAATAATATTCAAATTAGTAAAGCAGTAGGTATAATACTTATTTTGTATTTAATTAGAGTATCATATGGTTGCACAACGTATATTATAAGACTATATCAGAAGCGTAAATACTCTTATGCAATTATTATGAATCTTGGTTTACTTATTTTTATTAATGTTAATATTATTAGGCAACTTGTCTTGTTGATTTTTAACTGGCGTGTTACAAATCTTGGTGATATTTATAATAATGCAATAGAATCTTTTTCTTTTTTTGCATTGATAACATTACCATGTATTATTATTTTATCAGTTTATAGTATTATTACTAATATTGTTTTAATAAGAAAAGAGGGATTTACACCACGAAATTTATTGAGTGTTTTTTTAGGAATATTTGCACTTCTTGGTATTTTTGGTAGTCAAGCTGTTTATCTTTTTACAAGTAAGATATTACTAGGTAGTGAAAAAATAATCATTAAAAAACTTATTGATGCTATTATTAGTGCTTCACTTTCTTATTTCTATAGTTTAATTATTGCTACACTTTATTGTAATATTAAAGCTTCACACATAATCCACAGTACGATAAAGATTTTGTCATTATCTTGGGTTCTAAAATAAAAAGTGATGGAACTTTAACGCCTCTTTTAAAAGGAAGAGTTGATAGAGCTATTAAGTTTGGTAATAATCAATTTCTAAAGACAAAAAAGAAAATTATTTATGTGCCATCTGGTGGTAAGGGTAGTGATGAAATTATTTCAGAGGCTATGGCCATTAAAAATTACTTATTGGCAAAAGAAATTGAAGAAAAGAATATTTTAATTGAAGATAAATCTACTAGTACGATTGAAAATATGAAGTTTTCAAAGAAGAAAATTAATCAAATTAAAGAAAATGCCAAAATTGCTTTTTCAACGACAAATTATCATGTATTTCGAAGTGGAGTTATTGCTTGTGATGTAGGTTTTGATTGTGAAGGTATGGGCAGTGCAACGAAGTGGTATTTTTATAGTAATGCTTTAATTAGAGAGTTTATTGCTAATTTATTTCAAGAACGAAAGAGACATCTTGGTGTTATGCTATTAATTAATATTTCATTAGTAATTTTATTTATTATTGGTTATTATTACCATTTGATATAAGAATAAAGGGAGATGTATATGAAAAAAGTTTTATTAATTATTATTGGAGCTATTGCAATGGGATGGGGAGTAGCATTGATTATTGGCGATGTTAACTTGCGTGGTGGTGCTACCGTTAAGACGATGGCTACCGTTGTTTCTGTGGCTACGGAAAATCAGTTTACCGAAAAAGGACGAATTACCACATATTATCCTGTTTTAGGATATGTGATGAATGGACGGGAAGTTAATTCTAAAAGTTCACAGGGTTATAAAAATGAAAAGTATTCAATTGGTGATGATTTACTAATATTATATAATCCTAATAATTTAGAAAAGTGCTATATCATAACTGGTAATTATGATATGTTGCTTGGTATTGGTGCAGTAGTTATTGGTTTAGCCATTTGTGTTTGTGGTGCTTATTTATTATCAATTTCTCAAACTAAAGACGTGAAGGAAACAAGTACTGTGAAACAGACTGAGTTAAAGTTAATAGATGATAATACTGATAATATTAATATTAATAATACTAATACTAATAACACTAATAATAATAAAGTTTCAGCAAGATATAAGAATTATAAAAAAAATAATTATTATAGAAAAAACAAAAAAAATAAATGAATAAAAAAATATCCTTTTATCAAAATAATGATGAAAGGATTTTTTATGGCAAAATATAAAGTAGATATTACGGGTGTAAATACTAATGAATTAATAGTATTATCAAATGATGAAATGGTCGAATTATTTAAAAAATATCAAAATGAACATGATTTGCAGGCTAAAGAAAAATTAATATCAGGTAATTTAAAATTAGTATTAGCTATTCTTCGTAAATATACAACACGAACAGATAACTTAGATGATTTATTTCAAATTGGTGTAATAGGATTAATAAAGGCAATAGATAATTTTGATTTAAGTTATGGACTTAAGTTAAGTACTTATGCTTGTCCAATGATTGCTGGTGAAATGCGGAGATATTTAAGAGATAATAATATGTTAAGAGTATCAAGGTCTCTTAAAGATTTAGCATATCGTGCCATGCAAATGAAAGAATATCTAACAAATATGAATGGCTCAATTCCAACATATGAAGAAATTGCTAAAAATCTTAATGAAGATGTGACTAGTGTTCTAGTAGCCATTGAATCAACATATGAACCAATTAGCTTATATACGCCCATTTATAATGATGGAGGAGATACAATATATTTATATGAACAAGTAGAAAGTAAAGATAATGCAGCTAGTTTTGATAGTAAAGTTTCACTTAAAAATGCAATTAATCAGTTGTCAAAACGCGAAAAAAATATTTTGAATAATCGATATATTATTGGAAAAACGCAAACAGAAATATCGGAAGAGCTAGGAATTAGTCAAGCACAAGTATCACGAATTGAAAGTAATGCTATTAAAATACTAAAAAAAATCTTAAAATAGAATATGCTAATTAATTAAATGAAATAATGAAAATATTACATATCTTGTATTTTTTTAGTTTATAGTTTAAAATGTTTATGGAAAGTTTCCATTTTTTTCTTCAAAATAATAGTTAATAATAAATGGTGGTGATGTTATGGAAAGAGTAGCAAAAGTAATTAGTAATAGTGGATATACTTCAAGAAGGGGTGCTGAAGAATTAATTAAAACTGGAAAGGTATTAGTAAACGGCCAAAAAGTAATGATAGGTGACAAAGTATCAAAAGATGATATTATAACTATTGATGGTAAAATTATAGAACGAAATGATGGTAATTATGAATATTATATTCTTAATAAGCCACGTGGAGTAATTTCTGCTAATTATGATCCTGAAGGAAGAAAAACTGTTGTAAGTTTAATTCCTTCTAAAAAGCGTGTGTATCCGATTGGAAGATTAGATTATGATACAACAGGAGCTCTTCTTTTAACTAACGATGGTGAACTTACTAATAAACTATTACATCCCAAAAATGAAATTGATAAAGTATATTTAGCTAAAATAAAGGGCATTATTACTGGAAGTCAAATTCAACTACTTAAAAATGGATTAGAAATTGATAATTATAAGACAAGTCCAGCTAAGGTTAAAGTAAAAAGTTTTGATAAAAAGACAAATACTTCATTAGTAATTATAACCATTCATGAAGGTCATAATCACCAGGTAAAGAAGATGTTCGAAAAAATAGGATATGACGTTCTTAAATTAACAAGATTATCTTTTGCAGGTATTGATGTTAAATCTCTCAAAAGTGGGGAATATCGTAAATTAACTTTAAAAGAAGTTCAAAAATTATATAGTATTACCAAATAATATTATTATTTAGTAATCTTTAATATATCGAACAAAAGAAATGCAAGAAAAATTAAAAGAAGGTCTAGAAGAGGGAATTGAACAAGGAATTAAGCAAAAAGAAAACGAGATAGTAATTAGTATGCATCAAAATAACTTGACGGAGGAAACAATTGCTAAATACGTTAATTTAACTGTTGATGAAGTTAAAAAAATTATTGATAAAAATAGTAATTAATAGTGGTAAAAAAATAAAATGTTGACTTTTTCAACATTTTTTTATACTATATAGGTATAGGAGTTTTAAATGAGTGATGAAGGTATAGGAAAGTATTTAAAAAGAATTAGAGAAGATGCTGGGTTAACTCAGGAAGAAGTTGCCAATATACTTAATTTAGGCAGAGATGCTATAATTCGAATTGAAAACGGTAAAAGAAAAATTAGTGCAATGGAATTAGTTGGATTTTCAAAGCTTTATAATATTAGTTTAGATGAGTTTATGATTAAAAAAGAGCCAACTAGTAGTGATATGAAAGGTATTATTTTAGCTGGTGGTTCAGGTACAAGGCTATATCCAATAACTGAAGCTACTAGTAAGCAGTTATTACCTATATATGATAAACCTATGATTTATTATCCGCTATCCGTTTTAATGCAAGCCGGGATTCGCGATATTTTAATTATTACAACAAAAGAAGACCAACTATCATTTAAACGATTGTTAAAAGATGGTAAGCAATTTGGTATTAAGTTATCGTATATAATTCAACCAAGCCCTGATGGTTTAGCTCAAGCTTTTATCTTAGGAGAAGAGTTTATTAAAGATAGTCCATGTGCTATGATATTAGGCGATAATATCTTTTATGGTAATGATTTAGCCAATGTTTTAGAAGAAGCTAAAGATAATTCAAATATGGGATATGCAACTGCTTTTGGATATAAAGTTCGTGATCCAAGAAGATTTGGAGTAATAGAACTTGATCAATATCATAATGTTTTAAGTATTGAAGAAAAACCTGATGAACCAAAATCAAATTATGCTATGACGGGATTATATTTTTTCCCAAAAGGAGTTTCATCTATAGCCAAGAAAGTTAAACCATCAAAAAGAGGAGAACTTGAAATTACCAGTTTAGATGATTGCTATTTAAAAGAAAAAAAATTAAAAGCGATTGTCTTAAGTAAAGGATACACATGGTTTGATACTGGTACCTTTGAATCGCTTTTAGAGGCATCAAATATGATAAAAATTATTGAAAATCGTAAAGAAATAATTGTAGGATGTCCAGAATTAATTGCCTATAAAAATGGGTGGATAAGTAAAAATGAATTGGAAAAAGGAATTGAACTATTGAAGAAAAATTCATATGGCCAATATTTGGCTAATTATTTAAAAGATGAAAAAATAACGGATTAATTGTGAGGGAAAAGTATGAGTACGTTTTTAATAACTGGTGGTTGTGGTTTTATTGGAAGTAATTATTTACATTATGTTGTAGAAAAATATCCTGATGATTATTTTATTTGCTTTGATTGTTTAACTTATGCTGGAAATTACAATAATGTAAAAGATTTAGAAAATAAGAAGAATTATAAATTTATTTATGGTGATATTACTAATCGTGAATTGTTAGATGAAGTATTTAATAAGGAAAGAATTGATTATGTTATCAACTTTGCAGCAGAGTCACATGTTGATAATTCAATAAAAAATCCTTTTGTTTTTGCTGATACAAATATTAAAGGGACACTTACATTAATGGATATTTCTCGTAAATATGGTGTTAAAAGATTTCATCAAATATCAACCGATGAAGTATATGGGGATTTGCCTCTTGAAAGAGTCGATTTAAAGTTTACGGAAGATACACCACTTCATACATCAAGTCCTTATTCGTCAAGTAAGGCATCTGCTGATTTATTTGTTATGGCATATCATCGAACTTTCAATCTTCCTGTAACGATTTCTCGTTGTTCAAATAATTATGGTGCTTATCAATTTCCAGAAAAATTAATTCCTGTCGTTATTAGTAAAGCCTTAAAAAATGAAAAAATTCCTGTTTATGGAAAAGGTGAAAATGTTCGAGACTGGATTCATGTTAATGATCATAATATTGGTGTGGATTTAATTGTTCGTCATGGTCGAGATGGTGAAATCTATAATCTTGGAGGACATTCTGAAAGAACCAATTTAGAAGTGGTTAAGACAATTTTAAGGCAAATGGGCAAACCTGATAGTTTGATAGAATTTGTAGCTGATAGACCTGGACATGATCTTCGTTATGCTATTGATTCCCATAAAGTAGAACAAGAATTAGGATGGAAATTGACACATAATTTTGAAGAAGGTATTCGTGAAACGGTAGACTGGTACTTAAAAAATCAAGAATGGATAAATAATGTCTTATCAGGTGAATATCAAAAAGATAATGATGCTATGAGAAATAATAATTAGAAAAGAGGCATTATTATGAATTATCAGTTACTACTTGATGAAACATTAAAAAAATTGATTGGTACCCCTAAGTTACTTTTACATGCTTGTTGTGCTCCCTGTTCTAGTTATGTAATAGAGTATTTAAGCAATTATTTTGAAATAACTATTTTTTACTATAATCCTAATATTGATACAATAGATGAGTTTAATTATCGTTATCAAGAATTGAAAAGATTTATAAGTGAGTATAAAACGAAAAATCCTGTTCATCTTGTTAATATTGGGTATTTAAACGATGATTATAATGAAATTGCATTGGGACTTGAAAATGAACCTGAGAGGGGTAGGCGTTGTCTTAAGTGCTATCGGCTAAGACTAGAGAAAAGTTATCAATATGCCAAAAAAAATCATTTTGATTATGTAACTACAACGTTAACTTTATCACCACATAAAAACAGTAAAATCATTAATGAAATAGGACAGGAATTGGAAAATAAGTATCAGGTACCATATTTATATTCTGATTTTAAAAAACGTGATGGGTATAAAAGAAGTATTGTTTTATCAAAAGAATATCATTTATATCGACAAGATTACTGTGGATGTAAATATAGTAAAAAAAATAAATAAGGATTTTCATTACCTTATTTTTTTGATACAATAAATTAGGAGTTGTTTATGAAAGAAAAAAGGGAATTAGTTAAAAATACAATTATTATTTCAATTGGTAAGTTCAGTACACGTTTAATTAATTTCCTATTACTGCCACTTTATACATCCTTTTTATTACCTGAAGAAAAAGGAATAGTGGATTTACTTAATCGGATATCACTTTTTTTAATGCCTCTTATAACATTACAAATGGATGAGGCTTTGTTTCGCTTTTTAATGGATACGAAGAAGAGTCAAGATAAAAAAGAGATTTTTAGTCAAGTTATAATTTTTTCTTTTGTAAGTAGTTTATTTTGGGGACTCGTTATTCTAATTATAGGAAAAATACTTCATTATCCATATACTATTTGGTTAATAATTTATTCAATGGCAAGTTTTGTTTATGCGATATCTGATGGTTTTTTACGTGGTGAAGGAAAGTTAAAAGCTTATTCTATCATTGCATTCATCAATAGTTTTTTAAATATTATATTGAATATTTTCTTTTTAGTAATACTAGATACTGGTCTAGAAGGAATGTTTTTATCATATATTATAGCTACTTTGACTACGGGTATAATTGGTCTTATTTATGTTAAAGCTTATAAATATATAATTATAAAACATAATAAAAAATTGATGATGGATATGTTTAAATATTCATTACCTATTGTACCTAGTAGTATATCCTGGTCTATTCTTGCTTTAATGGATAGCTTAATAATTACAACTTTTTTAGGACCAGCTATGAATGGAATTTATTCTACTAGTAATACTTTTCCCACTGTCATGAATACTTTTTATGGCTTTTTTAATATCGCATGGCGTGGTTCAGCTTCCAAAATAATCAAAAAAAGTGAGCGGGATGTCTTTTATTGTAATGTTTATTTAACGGTTAAACATCTTTTAGTAGGAATTAGTCTATTAATTATTGGTTTTTTACCGTTGGTATTTAATTTTTTAGTTAATAAAAACTATAGTGAGTCATATCTTTATGTTCCTTTAATGATTATATCAGTATATTTTAGTAGTTTAGCCTCATTTTCAAGTGCCATTTTTTCGGCATATAAAGATACCAAAATTCTAGCTACCACTGCATATATGATTGCTTTTATTAATCTCGTTATTGATTTGTTATTTATTAGACAAATTGGTTTATTTGCGCCTATTTTAGGAACACTAATTTCCTATTTAGTTGTTTATTTATATCGTAATTATAGGCTTAGAAAATATATTATATTACCTCTTGATAAATATCTAATTTCGAATATAATAATATTGTCAGTGGTAATTAGTACATATTATAGTAGAATAGTAATTTTAAAAATTTTCGGTTTGGTAATTGCTATTATTTATAGTTATTATATTAATAGAGAATTAATAAAAAAAGTAATTAAAAGTGGTAGGTGGTTAAAATGAATATTAAAGGTTTAAGTAAAAGTGAAGTAAATGAAAGAATTACTAAGGGTCTTGTTAATACAGTTGGTAATACTAGAACAAAAACAATTAAAGAAATTGTTCTTAGTAATATTTTTACATATTTTAATATACTAAATATTGCCTTAGCTTTAGCTATTTTAATTAGTGGTATTGTGTTTAATCGCTTTGCATATTCGATAAAAAACTGCTTGTTTTTGGGGGTAATTATTTGTAATACAGCGATTAGTATTGTTCAGGAAGTAACTTCTAAAAAGACAATAGACAAATTATCGATTATTTCGAGTATTAAGCCAAAAGTTATAAGAGATGGTCAAATAGTTGAATTGTTGCCTGAAGAAATTGTCATGGATGATATTATTAGATATGACATAGGTTCACAAATAGTGGTTGATTCAGAAATATTAACTGATACTGTAGAGGTTAATGAATCAGCTATTACTGGAGAGTCTAAGACAATTACGAAAAAGCGTGGAGAAATCTTACTTTCGGGAAGTTTTATTGTTAGTGGTATGACTTTGGCCAAGGTAATTCATGTTGGAAGTGATAATTACATTAATACCATTTCAATGGAAGCTAAAAAAATCGAAAAAAATAAATCTGTGATTTTTAATTCTTTTGAAAAATTAGTAAGGATTTTATCATATGTATTAATTCCCCTTGGGGTAGCTTTATTCATAAATCAATATATGGTAGTGAAAAGTAGTCTAAGTGATTCCATAATTAATACGGTTGCGGCACTTATTGGAATGATACCAGAAGGATTAGTACTTTTAACAAGCTCTGTAATGGCTGTGAGCGTGGTTAAATTATCACGCAGTCAAGTTTTAGTGCAACAATTATACTGTATTGAAACTCTTGCTCGAGTTAATGTTGTTTGTCTTGATAAGACAGGGACTATTACTACTGGTAATATGAAACTAAATAGTATTCTTACTCGACACAGTGATAAAGAATCATTAGAGAAAATTATTATTCAGATAATTAATACATTACCAGATAATAGTAGTACTTTTATGGCTATTCGTGATAAATTTAATCAAAAACAGCAAGTAGAGAATGATGGAATAATTCCTTTTTCTTCAGAAAGAAAGTTTTCTGCTTGTAAAATAGGTGATATATCATATTATATTGGTGCACCAGAATATGTTTTAGTAAATGATATTAATTTGATTGATGATGAAATAAGAGAAAAACAAAATGATTTTCGTATTTTAGTTATTGCATCTAAACATGGTGAACTTACGAAAGAACCACAAAATTTAACTGTAGAGGGATATATTTTAGTAGAAGATGAAATAAGAAAAGAAGCCAAAGATACATTAGATTTCTTTAAAGAACAAGGCGTTAAAGTAAAAATAATATCTGGTGATAATTATAAAACAGTTTCTGAAATTGCTCGAAAAGTTGGATTAAAAAATTTGCATGGAATTGATTGCACTAATTTAGAACAAGAGAATTTAGAGAGAATTGTGGTTGATAACGATATTTTTGGTAGAGTAACACCTCATATGAAAAAAAAGCTAGTTGAAGCATTAAAAAAGAATGGTTTTACTGTGGCTATGACTGGTGATGGAGTTAATGATGTTTTAGCTCTTAGAGAGGCAGACTGCTCTATTGCTATGGCTAGTGGCTCTGATGCTGCTAAAAGTGTTAGTCAATTAGTATTACTTGATTCTAATTTTGCAAGTATGCCTAAAATAGTTGCTGAGGGTCGTCGCAATATTAATAATATTGAAAGAAGTGCTTCATTATTACTTGTTAAGACTATTTATACTATTTTACTGATTTTAACTTGTATTTTTGTTGGTAATGAGTATTTCTTTATTCCTATTCAGCTTACATTAATCACTAGTTGTACAATTGGTATTCCATCCTTTATTTTAGCTCTTGAACCTAATCATAATTTAGTTGATGGTAAAAACTTTTTATTAAAAATTATACGAAGAAGTTTACCAGGTGGAATAACTGTTTTCTTAAATATTGTTATTATTTTATTATTTAAGAAATATTTTGAAATAAGTCCTGCTGTGATTAATGAGTTAGCCGTTTTAATTACGGGAATTACTGGATTTATTCATTTATATCATGTTTCAAGTCCTTTTAATTATTTGCGAGGTATTATGTTTTCTCTTCTTTTAATTATCTTTACATATGGTGTTGTATTTCAAAATGATTTTTTTGTATTAACAACTATTAATGGTCAAATTGGGTTGATTTTCTTCTTATTAATTATTTTTTCAATTTTCTCTTATAATGCAATTAGTAAAATTGTAGATTGTCTATTTGGCTTAAAAAAACAATTTAAATTATGGGAAAAAAAGACATAATTTGTCAATAATTATCAAGAAAGTAGTAAGTTACTTTCTTTTTTTGTATAATAAATTTGGGAGATGATTATGCGTTATATATTTTTAGTTAATAGCTTTAGTTTGCAAAATGAAACTCAAGATGTAATAAAAAGAATTGATATTGTAGCTCAAAAACTTTATCTTGATTATATAATCGAGGTTAATTCAAATTATTTATCAACAGAAGATATTCTTCTTAAATACCAAATGGGGAATAACATTATTGTATCTGTTGGTGGTGATGGAACTATTAATCGTGTTCTTAATAGTATTATTAATACTTCTAATACTTTGTCATTTCTTCCTTTTGGAACAGGTAATGATTTAGCTAGAAGTTGCAAAGAACAATTAAAAAATGGAATGAATAAAATAGATTTAGTTAAAATAAATGAGCAATATTTTCTTAATGTAGCTTGTTTTGGTATTGATGCAGATATTGCTAATGATGAAAGTTTTACAAATAATAAGTTTATACCAAAATCTCAGAAATATAATATGGCAATTCTAAATAATTTTTTTAATTATAAGGCTCGTGAATTAAAGGTGAAAATTAATCATTTAACTTTTGAAAACGCTTATACTACAGTTGCTATTTGTAATGGTAAATACTATGGAGGTGGCTATTTAGTTGGCCCACACGCTAGTTTAAATGATGGATTATTGGATGTTTATTTAGTTAATCAAATGCATAAACTTGCGATGATGAAAATCATTGCATCAGTTAAATATGGAAAACACGAGAATAGTGACAAAACAACATATATTCAAACTAATAATGTTCAAATTGAAGCACCGAAGGCTATAACATGTAATATCGATGGTGAAAAATTAACTAGTCAAAAATTTAATATTGAACTTATTAATCAAGGGTTAAATATTTATTACGATAGTAGGTTAATTAAGGAAATTGATAAAATTAAAATAAAGAAGAGATAGTTCTATAAAAGAGAAATACTAATAAGTCTAACAAGACTTATTTTTTGCATATAATATTATTGGTGAATTAAATGAAAATAGATGAATTTAAAAACTTTGTTCGTAATAATCCTCATTTAATTAAATATGTTAAAGATAAGAAAATGACTTGGCAACAGTTTTATGAAATTTATGATTTATATGGGGCTAATGATAAGATATGGGATGATTTTAATAATAGTAGTTTAAGTAATAATACTAATTATTCTACCAGTTCTTTGATTAATACTATTAAGGAAATATTTGGTTTAGTTAAAGGCATTGATTTAAAAAGTGTTCAAAAGGCTTTAACATCTCTTAATCAAGCTATTGAGGCTTTTAAGGGGTTTAATGATAGTAATGAAAATAATAATAGTTATGATGAAAGACCAAAAAATAAATATTATGAGGATTAGCTATGAATATTAAAATACAGTTTATGTTAGAGGAAAATCCCTATTTAAAAAGATTTATACGAGAACATTCTTATTATTATAAAAATATTATTCGAAATCCATATTTTATTAATGAAATCGAAAATCTTATGAAAAAAGAATATCATTTAACTTTTCCAGATAAACTAGAAAAAATTAATGATAATATCTCGATATTCAATAGTTTTATGGATATTTTGAAATAATTTCTGGCAAAAAATACTAAATAACAATATATTCTTGCTAAAATTGAAAATGTTTACTATAATTTAATTATAAAATATTGGTGATGAAGATGAAATTAAAAAAGAATGTAAAAAAAATTTTGGGGATAACATTTCTTCTTTTTGAGTTTGTTTTATTATTAGGAGTTTTTTTTGAGGAACATAAAGTAATAAAAACAAAAGATGTTATTGTTAATAGTACTGATGGCTATAATTATGGAATTAAAATCAAAAATGATGGTACAATGGCCATAAATAATTCATATTTTAAAGCTATGGGGTTAAATGGATTTGCTTTTATTATGAATGAGTTTAATGTTAAATATGGAGTTCGCCTAAGTGATAATCCTAAAAATTATAAAATTGATGATTATAAGCTATATTTTGAAACTTTAAAAAAATATAAAATTCCTTTTGTTCGTATAACGTTTGGTGGATATCATGAGACAGCATATAATATTTTTGATAAAAGTAGTAATCATCATGAATACTTTGAAATAGCTGATAAAATAGTAAAAGAAGCTGAAAAAAATAATGTTGGCATTATTATGAATTTTTTTTGGAATATGGAATCAGTTACTAAACACGTTGGGGAATCACTATATGAAATAGCTAATAAGGATTCAAAAACCATTAAATATCAAAAAGATTTTATTAATGCAATTATATCTAGATACAAAGAATCACCAGCTATTTGGGGATATGAAATATCTAATGAATTAAACTTAAATGTAGACTTAGCCCGTGCAGCATCATATCAAAATCAAATAACATCAGATGAACTTGACGTATATTTTAATACAATCAGTGATGTTATTAAAAGAGCAGATGGAACGAGATTAATTACAACGGGTGATTCAATGTCTAGGTTTTCTTCGTATTCACTTTATAAAGTAACGCGAGGAATTAATTATTCTAATCATCGAAATTGGGCTGAAGCAGCCTATGGTTGGGATTATCAAGGTGTTGATAATTATAAATATATGGTTAAGAAATTAAATAATAGTTCAGTAAATAGTATTTCACTCCATTTATATAAAGATGGAAGCACATGGGATATGAGAACGATGAGTGATGTTATAAGTGTGTATACTAATGTAGCAAATGAATTAAAAAAACCATTGTATGTAGGGGAGTTTAATACGTCATATGAAGATAGTAGTATGTCAATAACTCAAAAATTTGCCGCTGAAGTTGATGCGATTAAAAATAGTTCCGTTCAGTTATCGTCACCATGGCTAGCAGATGGAGCTGGAAGATTCTTGGAGTATTATTCAAGCGATAATGATACCTTTCTTAAAAAAATTCAAAGTTATAATTCTTCTTATCAGAATGTGATTGATAATGCATGGAATACATGGAAAAAAAGTATCGCAGTAAATGCAAATAATAATAAATATACTATTACTAGAAGTAATGCATATAATGTAGAAAGTGTGACTAATAAAACAAGTTCATATTATTTACCTGGTGATAAAATTAAAATTGATATTCAATCAAATGATAAATCAGCGACTTTAAATATCAAAGTAACTTCTAATAATAAAGCTATAGAAGTTAAAAATAATGAGTTTGTTATGCCTAATGGTAATGTAGTTATTAATATTGAAATGGCAAATAATAATCTTGATGGAGACGTTAATGGTGATGGTAAAGTATCATCAAGTGATTATATTATGGTACGTAAACACATACTAGGACAAAGTTTATTATCTGGTAAAAAGCTATTAAGTGCAGATATGAATAATGATGGAAAAATATCGGCTAGTGATTACATATCAATAAAAAAAATAATATTATATGGTTAAATATAATATAAAAAAAAATACATAGAAATATGTATTTTTTTGCATTGTAGTAAATTATTTTAATAAAAAAATGTTTTTACTTAATATATTAAAAAGAATTTACATTAATCAAGATTTGTGATACATTTATTATGAAAAGTAGGTGGCTATGGAGAAAGTTCAAAAGAAATATTGTCAAAATAATAAAAAATATTATAATAAGAAAAAAAACAATATCGAGAAGAGTAATAGTCATATAAAAAATTATGATAATCTTGTTAATGTTCGTAAAAATGTTGATGAATTAGATGAATTAATTATAAAAGAAAATAACGAAGATATAAGAATTATGAAGATTGTAGCTGGAGCTATAGTAGTTTTAGCGATTGTCTTTGGTAGTTTGTTATTATTTCATTGTTTATAAGAGTATAGAGCATAATATAATTTATATTTTGCCTTTTTCTTATTCTTTTTTAATAAGCTAAAGTGAGGAAATAATATGAAGAAAGGATTTACATTAGTAGAACTATTAGCGACCATAGTAATCATAGCAATTATTATGGGAATAGTATTACCATCAGCCAGTAAGGTAAGTAATGAAAACAAAAATAAAATTTGTGAAGAATAT